>ERZ1643251.2541-NODE-2541-length-18415-cov-9.171296_pt1 | contig 18415 bp, 12 predicted proteins | sample MGYA00579261_ERZ1643251 | MGnify/ENA primary metagenome ERZ1643251 (study PRJEB29033, sample SAMEA4952267) | chicken gut metagenome | biome: Broiler Chicken; feature: Gastrointestinal Tract; material: Caecum | place: Ireland | collected 2018 | study: Broiler...
CAAACGCTAAGCAAGCAGCTCAAGACGCAATCGATAAGTTAAATAACTTAAATGAAGCGCAAAAAGCAGCAGCAAAAGCAGCTATTGAACAAGCAAGCAGTTTAGCAGAGGTAAGCACAGCAAGCGATAAAGCAACAAACTTAGATAGTAGTATGGGTGATTTGAAGAAAGCTTCCATAGATAGTGAATCTATCAAGAATAATGTAGAATATGTAAATGCAAGTGCTGATAAGCAAAAAGCATTTGATGATGCTATGAAAGCTGCTTCTGATGTACTAAATGGTAAGCAAGCTGACTATAAGACTGTTTTAGACTTGATTATTTCTCTAAGCAATGCTAAGGATAACTTAGATGGTGCTAAGAAATTTAATAACAGCAAGCAAGTTGCTAAAGTTGTTATTGATAATCTGGCTAATTTGAACGATGCCCAAAAAGTAACTGCTAAGAAAGAAATTGACAGTGCAACTCAAGAAAATGCAATTACAACTGCAGTGAATAAGGCAAAGAATTTAGATGATTTAATGATTAAATTACATGCTGGAATAGAATTAGCAGCACAAACTAGAGTAACTGTGAGATATCTCAATGCTAGTCCAGAACTAAGAGAAGCGTATGATAAAGTTGTTAAATTATCAAAAGAAGTTGTTGCTAAAAATGGTAATGATACAAATGCAAATGATATTCAATTACTATTACAAGCACTAGAAACTGCTCAAAATGCATTGAATGGTAAAGAGATCGTTGTTACACCAGATAGTAGTCAAAGTAATCAAACAGATTCTAATTCAGATAATAAGTTAGAGAGCAAGACAGCTAACCCAAGTAAAGCTACTGCAACAGCTAAGAATAAAGTATCAACAAGTGAAAAATTACCACAAACGGGTGATACAAGTGATAATAATGTTTCTATTATTGGAGCAACATTAGCTTCAATTGCAGGACTATTTGGTTTAGGATCATTATATAAAAAGAAAGAAGATAAATAGTTTTTATAAGACAGATATTTTGAAGATAAATCTTTGAAATATCTGTTTTTTTAATTTTAGATATTTCTTAAATGAAAACGGATGACTTTAAAAATGACGTCCAAATTGTTATTATTATCGTTGGAAACTAATTAGGGAGCAGATATTAAAGTGGAAGATCAAGGAATGAAAATCAGCGTTTTAGCAAGTGGGAGTACTGGTAATGCTACATATGTAGAAACTCCTAAAAGTAAGATATTGATAGATGCAGGATTATCTGGGAAAAAGATTGAGGAATTAATGAACTCAATTGGCAGAACCTTAAAGGATGTAGATAGTTTGTTAGTGTCACATGAACATAGTGATCATATTAAGGGAGTAGGCGTCCTAGCTAGAAGATATGGAATGAATATCTATGCTAATCAAGGAACTTGGGATGCAATGAGTTCAAAAGTTGGGAAAATTCCTTTAGAACAAAAATATATTTTTGATATGGGAAAGACTTTAAGTATTGGAGATATAGATATAGAAAGCTTTGGGGTATCGCATGATGCTGCTGAACCGCAATTCTATGAACTCCATCATAAAAAATCGTCATTTGCAATTGTTACAGATACTGGCTATGTCCCAGATAGTGTAGCTGGTGTGATTAATAATGCTGAAGCTTATCTATTTGAATGTAATCATGATACAGAAATGTTGCGGATGGGACCATACTCCTGGTCATTGAAACAAAGAATTATGAGTGATACAGGGCACTTGTCGAATGATGATGGGGCTGCAGCTTTGATGGATGTTTTGGGAAATAATACTAAGAAAATATTCTTGGGACATCTAAGTCAGGAAAATAATGTTAAGGCATTAGCGCATGTCACAGTAGAAGATATCATGAAAGAACACGATTTAGCGGTTGGTCATGACTTTGAAATTTGTGATACAGATCCTAAACAAGCCACTCCATTAATCCAATTATAAAGAAAGTTTTTTAGAGAAAATTAATTATTTTGTTCGCAAAATTTTCATAATTAGATCCTAGAATTAGGTTATGAAATAGCTTGAAAGGGGCTGGAAAAATGGGTGAAAGAGGTCCTATTGAAGGAGAATTTACAGAATTAAATTCATCAAATAACAATCAAAATAACAACAACAATAACAATAATAAAATTATCAAGAAAGTTGCACTTGTTAGCTTAGTAGCAGGCCTACTTGGTGGAGGTATTGCAGTTGGTGGATACAACTGGTATGAAAATAGAAATGTAACTTCCAACAATTCTTTGGGAACAACGAAAACATCTAATATTAAGGTAGATGTAAGTAGTCAGACAACTAAAGCTTTCAAATCAGTGAAAAATGCAGTAGTTTCAGTTGAAGCTTATTCTTCTAGCAGTGCATCTGATTCACTTGAAGCAATCTTTGGTAATAGTAGTAAAGGAGAAACAACAAGTACTAGTGAAGGTTCTGGTGTGATTTACAAAAAATCTGGGAATACAGCTTTCATTGTAACTAATAATCACGTTGTTTCTGGATCCAATAAGATTGAAATTATCTTGGCTAGTGGTAAAAAAGTCTCTGCTACAGAAGTTGGACATGATGCAGTTAGTGACTTAGCGGTATTGAAGATCAATGCTAAAGACGTAACACAAGTAGCGTCATTTGGTGACTCTGACAATATTCAAGTTGGTGAAACAGCCTTGGCTATCGGTTCGCCATTGGGTTCTCAATATGCAACTTCATTAACTGAAGGGATTATCTCAGCTAAGAAACGTACAATTGATGTAACTGATGGTTCTGGTAATGCAACTGGCCAAGCAACTGTAATTCAAACAGATGCAGCCATCAACCCTGGTAACTCTGGTGGTCCTTTAATCAACTTAGCGGGTCAAGTAATCGGAATTAATTCCATGAAATTGTCTTCTACTGGCACAAGTTCATATGGCAGTGACAGTACATCAGTTGAAGGAATGGGATTTGCAATTCCAAGTAATGAAGTTGTTAAGATCATTAATCAGCTTGTGAAAAATGGTAAAGTATCTCGTCCAGCCTTAGGTATAGCAGCGGTGGATTTGAGTAATATTTCTTCTAGTGATCAATCATCAGTATTAAAACTACCAAGTAACGTAACTGAAGGTGTAGTAGTTGCTAGTGTTGAATCTGATTCACCATTGAAGAACACTGATATTAAGAAGTATGATGTGATTACAAAGGTTAATGGTAAGAAGATTAGCGATGTAGCAACATTGAAAGAAGAATTGTACAAACATAAGATTGGTGATACTGTTTCAATTGAGTATTATCATGAAGGTAGTAAGAAGACTACTAATGTGAAGTTGACTTTAGAAGCAAACGATTCGAATACAACATCAGCTTCTAACGAAAATTAATTAGAAATTTAAGCACATATCTTGTAAGATAGATATGTGTTTTTTATTTTGTGGATAGATGTTTGGATAACAAATTTTAGGGTTGTTGAAAAGTCTTAAAATGCTACAAAATAAAGGAAAGAGACAAAAACAAAGTTATCCACAGACTGTGGAATAACTGTTGATAACTTTATAATCTAGCTATAATAATCAAAATAAACGTTGATATAATAACTTTTGTAAGCAGTTATAAAAATTAATTTTATTTAATATTCCTGTGAATAAGTAATTGATTCTTGACAAATTAAGAAACAATAAATCTTGTGGCGAAAATACATTCGTAACAAGATATAGGAATTGGAGTTGTGGATATGTGGATAACTTTGTGAATAACTTGTGTGTGAAGGTGGATTTATTATGAATATAAAAATTATTGGTGTGGGTAAGTTAAAAGAAAAATATTTAAAACAGGGAATTGCAGAATATGCAAAACGTCTAGGAACTTTTTGTAAATTTCAAATTGTCGAAGTTCCTGATGAAAAAGCTCCTGAAAAATTAAGTCCAGCTGAAATGGAAGGCGTGAAAGAAAAAGAGGGGGAACGGATATTAGCAAAAATCAAAGATAAAGAATATGTATACGCCCTTGCTATTGAAGGAAAAGAACGTTCTTCGGAAGAATTTGCTAAAGAGTTAGCAGATTTAGGAACATACGGCACTAGTGATATTACTTTTGTTATCGGTGGATCTTTAGGATTAAGTCCTGAAGTTTTAAAAAGAGCAAATACAAAAATTTCTTTTGGTCGTTTCACACTTCCTCATCAACTGATGAGAATGGTTTTAACAGAACAAATTTACCGTGGATTCATGATAAATGCTGGTAGACCATATCATAAGTAGAAATTTAATGACGATTTGGCGGAAATCCACTAGCACGTCTTTATTTAGGGGCAGGGGCTTTAATGGCAATTCAAAGTAAGATTGAAGAAATAGTCCAAGTGGCAAATGAAAATCTGGAATTAAGCCAAAGTATCGATAGCCCAGCAAATTAAACAGAATACTTTTTCAAATTATATTAAGAAAAAATGACGTTATATCAATTCTTTATAGAATTAATACAACGTCATTTTTTTAAACTCATATATATTTAGATTATTTTTTATCATCTTCCCAATATTCTAGAGATTTATCACGTGAAAGTAGGGTACAAATGATAGCAGCAATACCAGAGATACCGAATACGATGAAGGCAACACCCCAACCTAAATGGTCAACGATAATACCAATAACTAGAGTAGCAACAGTAGCACCACCAACATAACTAAAAGTTCCAGATAATCCAGCAGCAGCTCCAGCGGCAGCTTTAGGAACGAGTTCCATTGCGTATAAACCAACCATCATAACTGGACCATAAATAGAAGCACCTAGACCAATAAGGATTGCGAAGTCCCAAATCATATATTCAGGACCAGCTGGAATAAACCAATAAGCAACTAATAATATGAGAGTAATGATTAAACAAGCAACGTTGGTTAATGGTTTAGAATTCTTGAATAATTTAGCAGATACCCAACCAGCAATTAACATACCAGCAATTCCGCCAAGTTCGAAGAAGGAGAAACCACCCATACCAGCAGCGGCAGTAATTCCTTTTCCTCCATCTTGAATGCTTGTTGCTAGGAACTTAGGTGTCCAGGAAACAATACCGTAACGTAAGATGTAAACGAGAGCGGCATAAAGTGAAGACCACATTAATTTGGTATTTGGAAGGATGTACTTCTTAACAATTTCACCCATGCTCATTTCAACAGCGGCAGCATCTTCTTCAAGTTTAGCATTATCACTTTCACGATATTCTTCTGATTTGTATTCTTCAATTGGAGGAAGTCCAACTGATTCTGGTGTATCTTCTTGAATAAAGTAAATAATAACGGCCATGATACAAACAACAATACCTGGGAACCAATATGCTGCACGTGCTTGTGCTAATGGATCATTTCCAGCAAGTGCCAAGCCAGCACCTGCTAGTAAAGGTGCAATTGCTCCACCGAAGTTATGTGATAAGTTCCAAATGGTACCGTAAGTGATACGTTCCTTATTACCAAACCAGTATACTAGAGTTCTAGCACCAGGAGGCCATCCCATACCTTGTAACCAACCGTTGATTAGATAGAAGATGGTAAATAGCCAGACACTTGTGATTACTGATGGAATAACACCGATAAAAATATTAATAATACCTGATAATAATAGTCCTAGAGGTAGAAAAATTTTAGAATTTGATTCATCTGAAATAAGTCCAGAGACAAATTTAGAAACACCATAAGCAATATAGCTGGCACAAGTTATAATTCCTATTTCGGTAGCTGACATCTTCAAAATCCCAGAAAGAATGGAAGTGGTATTACGAACAAAATAGTACCCCATATAACCAACAAAAATAGAGATAATAACTTGAGTACGATAACGTGGATATTTACGAGCAACCTCGGCATCTGAAAGACGTGGCTTTTTGCCGGGTGGAGCAAGTAATTTTTTAAACATATAAAAACCTTCTTTCTCCGTTAAAGTAAACGGTTTCAAAACCCACAAATAATATATCACAGAATAATGTTGTGCACAATAGTTAAAGTTCGGAATTTACGATAAAATTTTATGAATAAAAAAAGAACGTGATTAGCTCAACGTTCTTAGAGGTTATTGATTCAATAGCTTGAAACTTAATTTAACTGGATTATGATCGGCATAGGCAAATTCAGTGTTGATGTTTTCAGAAGTAGCCTGAACATTCTTGGATACTAAGAAGCCATCAATAACTGTGGTATAAGTCTTTCCTTTTTGATAAGGCATATCAGTACCGCGACAAGTTGGAACAATGTTTTCATTTTTAGCATGAACCATGCGAATATCAGGTGCGAGATCTTTCGAAGAGAGGACAGACACCCAGTCGGGAATTTCTTGTTGGGACTTAAAGTGGGTTAACATCTTTCGACCAAATGTATGGTTAAAGTCACCACCGACAATGACATAATTACCCTTTTTATATTCAGATTCCATGACAGAATTTAAAAGCTTTAACTGTTTAACACGCATTTTACCACCTTTATCATAAGCAGACATATGACTATTAATTAAAATCAGTTTATGACCATTAGTTACTGGAATTTTCATAACGGTGAAACATCTATCTAAATCAGTAAATTTAGTAATAAAACTAGTAGAAACAGGGTATTTACGACGAATAGCTTGTTCTACAGGATATTTACTGAGTGATAATAGTCCTGATTGAACTGCTCCATGTGGATCATTTAGAGGATATAACAAATAAGGAGAATGGAAATTATTTGCAAAAATTTCTTCATAGTTAGCAAAGTTTTGACTCACTTTTTTAACTTGATTGATGTGATAACTACGTGATGAATCAATATCTATTTCTTGAAATAGCATGAAGTCTGCATTAATTTTTTTCATCGTATTGATTTCACCATTCGTATTTTGTAAAACAGCAGCTTTGTTTTCGGCTTTCCCATATTTTCCTTGTGTTTTAGTACCGTCCTTCATTTTGCCGGTATCCATAAAAAAACTAAACTTCTGATTATATGCTCCAAATCCAACATTATATGTAGCAGCAGAATAGGTAGTATTTGTTTGCAGTTTATTAGAGTGATTAAGTTTTTGTTTAATAGATAGTGGTTGATAATCTTTAATTCTATAATAATGTGTCTGCATATAGATTACATAGGCACCAATAAACACAACCAAATATCCTAATAAACCTAAAATAAATATTAGTCCCCAACGTAAAATGGGATGCTTTCTTAACAAAATAATCAAATCCTCTCTAAAAAATCTAAAAAAAATTATAGCATGAAAATAACCTGGGAAATAATTTTTTAGTATATGGTTAACAATAATCCGTTGTACAAGGTATACTATTAGATAAGAATATAAAAAAATGAGGATGAGTGGATGAGATTAAGAAAAAAGCCTAAAAAGGATACCTTAATAAACTTTTTTGTGCCTAAATTTTTATGGACGATGTTTATTTTAATCACTTATATGATTGGATCAGCAATTCCTATTCCTTTAGGAGGGACAATGGCAGAGGCTAAAAGTAATTATGTTTTGCAATTAGCTAGCAATGCAACTGGGGGAGATATTTCAAATTTAACATTGTTATCATTAGGATTAGGTCCGTGGATGTCATCAATGATTATTTGGCAAGTATTAGTGATGATTAAACCACTAGGACTAGGTAGTTTAAGTGAGAGAGAAAGTGGATATTTACGTAATATCTTAATACTATTTTTATCGATAGTTCAATCAATAGGAATAGTCCTTAGTTTTAAAATGAATGTAGATTATGAAACTAAGGTTGGAGTTGTAATTATGTTAATTGCAGGAGGATTTTTTACTGTATGGTTAGCATATTTGAATGCTGCTAAAGGTGTTGGTGGAAGCATGTTAATTATGCTTTTTAAAATGATAACTGGTGTAGAACAACAACTAGGTGAAACATTTAAAATGCTAAGTAAAATTAGTAATGGAAAATGGATTATGGCACTGGTAGCTCTAGCTATCTTAATTTTGGTTATAATGTCGGTTATCATGGAACGTTCTGAATATCGAATACCAGTTACACGAGTTATGATAAATAATGATTTGAATAAAGATTCTTATATTCCTATAAAAGTAAATAACGGCGGGGGAATGGCAATTATGTTTGCAATGTCGTTATTTATGATTGTTAACTATTTATTACAAATTATAGCTCATCATTTTCCAGTAGGATTTTTAAAGACATTTGCAAAGGGAGTTTCCATGTATTCATTTGCTGGAGCAACTTTGTATGTTATTGTCTTATTCGCATTAGCGATAATGTTTGGTTTTGTAAATATTGATGCTGGTCAAATTGCAGAAGGACTACGTAATAGTGGTGATTATATTAAAAATGTTAAACCAGGTAAGGATACGAAACGATATTTAACAAAATATGTGGCCTTTTTCTCAATAGTGGGATCAATATACATAACATTAGTAGCAGGAGGCCCATTATATATCGGTGCGATGCAACCAAAATATGCAAAAGTTGTAATGATTCCCGGAATAGCAATGATGTGTTTTGGTATGATTTTTAATGTTCAGGAACAAATCAGGGCTGCTAAGAGTCTATATAGTTATAAAAAATGGATTAAATAAGTGATAGTTAGGGAGTGAAAGTTTTGTTTTATTTTATTCCGACTTGGAATCAAAGTGAGAATGATTGGTCGACAGCTTTTCCAGAATGGTATTTCACAACTAATAAGATGGAGTTCGATGATACAGTTAACCAATTGATGATGTTTAGGCAATCAGAAGAAAAATTAAAAGCTGTTATTTTAGAGTATGCACCAATGTTACGAGACTTCTTACAAAGACAAGATTTATATGAAATAGATTATTATAGTATATTTGATGATCTACAAGATGCTCATCTTAATAATATTAGACCAGTTAATCCTTTTGAATTTGCTTGGCCTAAAAATGCAGTTTTCATTTACAATCCCTTTTATATTTTAGTAAGAGTAGATAATCAGCCGTATGCTCAGATTATCAGTGGAAATTTGGGACAACTTCAGAAAATTAATTTCTTTAAAGATAATAAACTTGCAAAGGTTTATATTTTTGATGATAGAGGATTTTTATCAAGTATTATTACTTATGCTAATGATGAATTTGAAAAACAAGAATTTTTAAATTTAGCTGGTGAATGGAGATTTAGATTAGATAAAGATGGTGTAGTAGTAATAAATCCTTTATTTAAACAGAGTTTCAAGCAAGAAAAATATAATTCAATGAAAGATTTAATTTCTGAAAAATATTTTGAATTTATTGAAGATAACCTTACTGAAAAAGATGTTGTTGTACTTGCGGGAGAAATAAGGCACAACCAAAGAATTCTAGACTTACCTAAGTCAGGTAAGATAATCATGAGTATTTTTAGTAACCGTTTAGATATTGAACAAAATTTCCCTAGCATTGAGCAATTAATGAAGGTTGATGTAATAGTTGCGGATACTCCGAAAAATACAGAACTTGTTCAGTCTAAGCTAGCTGAATTAAACATACAAATCCCAGTTTTACAAATCCCACCATTCGATAGTCGCTTGCGCTTAGGTCAAAGTCAAAGAATTAGGGCTTTAAAATTATTTTTATTAGTGGATAAGACTTCAAATGAAGAATTAGAAATAATGATTGATGAAATTATCCAACTCATGCAACAAGATAAGCGTATTGAGTTAGTATTAAGTGGATATGCATCCAATTCTAAATCAATGGATAAGCTAAATTATTTAAAAGATAGAATACTAGATACTTTAAGAATTACAGAAAATGATGTGCAGACAGTAGGGACAGCGGAAAATCAGCTTCAAGATGAAGAAAGTCAAGATACTTTACGGAATATTGAGCTTTTTAAGCGTATTGAATTTTATAGGATTGATTCTGAAAATGATTTAGTAAGTAAATTGAACTTTGTTAGATTAATTATAGATATGGGAGAAGACGCAGATTTATATCTTCAAATTGCAGGGATAAGTGCAGGTATTCCACAAATTAATTCAGTTCCTAACCCATATGTTGAACATCAAAAAAATGGATTGATAGTATCAGACTCTTTGGAGTTAAAACAAGCTTTAGAGTATTATTTAGTAGGATTAAAACGTTGGAATGAGGCTTTAGTATATGCTGCTGGAAAAATCGTACAGTATTCTAGTGACAATTTAGTAAATTTATGGAAAGATGCCTTACAGTTAACCAAAAAGGGGGAAAAGTTGCGTGAGTAAAATAACTTTGGTACAAGTAGGTAAAGATAATTTAGCTGAAAAATATTCTATACCAGAAGATATAAATTGGTTAGTATTAGAGCCAGAAAACCTCGCTGAGAAAGTAGCTCAACTAAATAGTGAAGAAAAAAAACGACGTCGACGCTTAGGGTTTAATATGGTTTTAGTGACAGATATGGATGAAGAAACAGATTTGATGGCTTTAGATAATTTTGTGGCTGCCCATACCGTCTTTTATGCTAGTACAGTTGAAAGTTATACTAAAGATCAAGAACAATTTTTTAAAAAGAAATTAGCCAAACCTGTTTTGTCTGAAGATATGGACGAATTTATGTCTAATTTAGAATTTAAATTTTTTAGTGGGCAGTATGGAGATACTGTGGCTGTAAATCCATATAATTACATGATAAATCCGGGCTATAAAGGTGAGTATAAAATTGAAGGTCAAAAATATCTAATACTAGATGATGATTTTGGTGATGAATATTATCCGATTATTTCAAATACATACAATGTATCTGTGCTTAAGGATAGAAAGTTAGAGTTTTGGCTAGAATATATTAAAGATCCTGGAATAGAAATTAAACTTGAGTTTTCACGTCCAGCTAAGGGATATTTAGATTTTGATCTAGAAACTTGGAATGTAACTAGTGATAATTTAAATAAACCTATAGTAATTGATGGAAAGAATACAGAAAAAGTGTTTAATATAAATATTTCAATAAAAGGAAAGGGTAAGATAAAATTAGGCTCTATTCACCAAAGACAATCAAGAATTAATCAAGGATTCTTCTTAAATGGGGGGCAAAGGGTTGTTGATGAAAATAGAGATGAATTATTTTATTTATTTGATCCGGGAGACATGAAACCACCCTTGAATGTTTACTTTTCTGGTTATAAATCAGCTGAAGGATTTGAAGGTTATTTTATGTTAAAAAAGATGAAATCGCCTTTTATTTTAGTAACTGATACACGGTTAGAAGGTGGAAGTTTTTATTTAGGTTCTAAAACGCTTGAAAATGGTTTGACAAAAGCTATCAAAGAAAAATTAGACTGGTTAGGATTTAGTAACGAACAGTTAGTGTTGTCAGGCATTTCAATGGGAACTTTTGGAGCAATGTATTATGGGTTATCTTTAGAGCCTTATGCTATTATTCTAGGTAAACCACTGCTTGGTGTTGGCGATATTGCTTTAAATGGAAGGTTGCATCGCCCCAATGCATTTGATACGGCTTTAGATGTAATGTTGGCAAGAATAGGAGAAAATAGTAAGGAAGCAGCAAGAAAATTAAATGAAGTTTTTTGGGATAAATTTGCTAAGTCAAGTTTAAAAAATACAAAGATTTATGCTTCATATATGAAAGAGGATGATTATGATCCTAATGCTTTTTATAATTTAACCCATAAAGCTAAGAAGATAGAAAAAGTTATTGGACATGGATATACAGGACGCCATAATGATAACTCTCCGGCGATAGTGAGATGGTTCCTTACTGAGTATAATCATGTTCTAAATGAGATTAGGAATGGTGAAATGAATGGATTATAAAAAATACATTATTTATTGGAATAGGCATGATTTTTATAATTACGGTTCGCAAGTAGCTTTTCATCATAACTCAGTAAGTTTTAAAAATGAATTAATGTCTCCAGGGAAAAAAATTGTTGGTTGGGGAACTTCCTATAATTATCAAGCATCACGTTCATATCCACAACTACCTTTATTACGTAAAGGTAAAACCTATTATGTGGCTTTAAAATTTGAATCAATTCCTGAAAATGCTGCATATTTGAAGATAGATTTTAAAGATAATTTAGATGAAAGTATTAAGAAGGTATATATAAAAGGTAAGCTTGGAAGTTTTGAGTTTCCCGAAAATGCTCATAGTTATACGATGGAATTAATGAGTGCAGGTACTAAGCAGATAGAATTCCAACAAATAGAGATTAGTGAAACTCCAATAATTTGGGGAGACTATGAATTTATGGAATTTAAGTCTCAGTCTGATGAATTAACGGTGTTATTTGTGGAACCTAATCATCACGCAATTCCCCAGATTGAATATAAACAAGTAGAAAAATTGGGAAATACTATGGCGATTGCTAGTTCTTTATGGGGAGCAAACTTCTTCATCAGTGATGAAATTGAACAGTATTTACGTGATATAAAGCATAATTACAAAAAAATTCGTTTAATTAGTTACGGAGCTTATGGGAACGTAGGTGTTAGATATTATAATGCACTTTTAAAATATCCAGGTTATGTGACTGATGAAGAGATTCCATTGTCTAAGATAGAGGAAGAGCGACAAGATACCTTATCGAAGAATGAAAAGAAGATTTTAGTACAAGCATATCAAAATCCACAAGTAAAGGTGTGGTATAAGAGAACTAATAAAGAAGTAAGCTTTGTTAAAACTTTGATAAATGGAATTAGTAGACTACAAGAATTTAAGATTTAGGTGATAGATAGTATGAGTTTGAGGGTAGTAAAGAAAATTCTAAAAAAAGTGAATAGTCATGCTGAAGAAATGTCAAAGCTCAGTGATAATCAACTTAAAGACAAAACTCAACAATTTAAAAAGCGATTGAAGCAAGGTGAAACATTGGATAACATATTACCTGAAGCTTTTGCTGCAATGCGTGAGGCAGATAAGCGAGTATTAGGGATGTTTCCTTATGATGTTCAGGTTATGGGGGGAATTGTTCTTCATCAAGGAAATATTGCAGAAATGAAAACTGGTGAAGGAAAGACATTAACAGCGACAATGCCCATGTATCTTAATGCGTTATCAGGAGAAAGTACAATCTTAGTAACAACCAATGATTATCTAGCTAATCGAGACTGTGAAGAGATGAGCCAGGTTTACAGCTGGATGGGACTTTCAGCGGCTTCTGCAGTTCCAGAAAATGCTGATGAGTTAAAACCTGAAGATAAAAGGAAAATTTATAATTCCGATATTGTTTATACTACTAATTCTAGTCTGGGGTTCGATTACCTAATTGATAACTTAGCGAGCTCTAAAGAAGAAAAATTTATGCCTGAATTCAGTTATGTAATTGTTGATGAGGTTGATGCAGTTTTACTTGATACTGCAACAACACCTCTAGTTATTTCTGGAGCACCACGTGTTCAGTCAAACATGTATAAAATGACAGATGAATTTGTGGTATCTTTGGAAGAAGAGGAAGATTACCGACTTGATGAAGAAAAAAAGAATGTCTGGTTAACTAGAAAGGGAATTGAAGTAGCTCAAGAATATTTCCGAGTTCCTAACTTATATGATGGAAAACATGTAGAGTTAGTTAGACATATTGCTTTAGCATTGAAGGCACATAATCTCTTTGAAAAAGGGAAAGATTATGTTATTGAAGATAATAAAATGTATTTGCTAGATTCTACAGAAGGTCGAATTCTAGAAAATACAAAAATGCAACAAGGACAGCAACAAGCTATTGAAGCTGCTGAGGGAGCCGAAATTAGTGATGATATGCGATCAATGGCATCTATTACTTATCAGAACTTTTTCCGTTTATTTAAGAAAATTGGTGGCATGACAGGGACTGGAAAAACTGCCAATAAAGAATTTATTGAAACTTACTACATGAAGGTTATCCAGATACCAACTAATAATCCTGTAATTAGAAAGGATTATCCTGATAAAATTTATCCAACTTTAAGAGAAAAATTAATGGCTTCTCTGAAATTAGTTAAGGAACTACATGAAAAAGGACAACCAATCTTGTTAACCACAGCTGATGTAGAATTATCAGAAATTTATTCTGAAATATTGCTACATGAACAAATTCCACATAATTTACTGAATGCACATAACGCTGCTAAAGAAGCAGAAATTATTTCTGAAGCAGGTCAATGGGGATCTGTTACGGTGGCAACCTCGATGGCTGGTCGTGGAACAGATATAAAGTTAGGTAAGGGAGTTAAAGAATTAGGTGGATTAGCAGTTATAGGAACTGAATTGATGCCAAGTAAGCGAACTGAACTTCAGTTAAGAGGACGTTCAGGACGTCAAGGAGACCCTGGATTTAGTCAATTTTTTGTATCGCTTGAAGACGATGTGGTAATTGATAGTGGGCCTAAATGGGTACATAAATATTTTAAAAAACATCGGAATGATAATCCAGATAGTCCAAGAGAGTTAAAAAGCCTTCGTTTTAGATGGGCGATGAAAAGAACGCAGAAGCAACACGATAATCAAGGATATAATAATCGTAAGCAAACTATGGATTATGATGAGAGTTCTAAGAAACAACGTAATTTAATATATAGTCAGAGAGATGAGTTAATTTCAGAAAATGGAAGATTTAAATTTAATGCAGAAAAATTTATTTTGAAATACTTGGATGGATATTTAGCAAAGCATAAAGCTGATTTTACTCGAAATGAGTTATCACGATTAATTTTTGATAATTTAAGTTATACTTATAATGGGGTGCCAGATAATTTTCCAATTACAGATAAAGCTGAAATTAAAAAATTATTACATCAAATCGTAAAAGAGAAATTAAGAGAGAAAGAGGCTGAATTGGAAAACGTTGAAGAAATTGAGCGTTTCTATCGTTTGTCTGTATTAAAAGCAATTGATGCTGGCTGGGTAGAAGAAGTAGATAACTTACAACAATTACGTTCAGTAGTAGAAAGTCGTTCCAGTGCCCAAAGAAATCCAGTCTATGAATATCATAAAGAAGCATCTAAGTCTTTTGAAAGGATGCAAGAATATGTCAATAAGTTAATTGTACAGAATATCATGTTAAGTGTGATTGAAATAGGCGCAGATGGTAAGAAAGATATTTACTTTGCTTAGAAGATAGGGGGGATTACGCGATGAGTGATAAGAAAAAAGACTTACTAGAAGAAAATATCAATAAACGACTTGATGAAGCACGATATGAGCCAGTTAAGAAACGAAAGAAGTCGCATCTAAGGGAATGGATGATGTTCATTATTTTCTCACTAATGTTGTTGGGAATGTTGTTAAGATATATCTAAGTAAAATACTGAAAATCTATAGTAGTATATGGATTTTCAGTATTTTTTGTGTAGAAAAATAACGAAGATGTAAAGTAAAACTTATAGTAGAAAATTATATTCAATAGAATAAAACTAAAAAATTAATTTAATGTTAGTAAGATAAATAAAATAATTTATGCTATAAAATAAATTTTAATTTAGTAGCAGTTGAGATAAAAAGTAAAAGTTGTATTTTAACACTTGTATTTAGATGTTTTATTGTATAAGATTAAACTAGGTAGGATATTTTTATATAATTTATTTCTTATCTAAAAATTAATAATGTTTTCAAAACCCAAGTCAAAGATAAAATATTCTTTACAGTGATTTTGAGTCTGAATAATCTGTTTATGTAGATTATCAGTGGTAGTTTGAGTGAATCCCTTTAGAATTGGGTTATATGGAAAGTTTGATAGTTTGAGTAGCCAATTCTAGAGGATGAGACATAGGCGGATTATATGTCAATGAAGTAGAAGTTGGCATCTTAATTGATTACTAATGTAGATTAACCTACATTGTGTCTAAGTGATAGTTGGGTATTTAATTGCCTGTCTTATAACAAATGGGGTTAATTTAAAAGACTTTAATATATTGAAAACATTTATAAAAAAACATGGTTCTAGTTTAAATGATTAGAGCCATGTTTTTTTGTTTAAATATAAATTTTAATTATTGAATTATAAGATTATTATTAATATATTATTAAAATTTTATATTAAAAAGCAAAAATATATGGGGGGGGTAGAAAATAATAAATTTTTAACTATTTTTTAAAATAGAGTTATTTTAGAATAAAAAGGTATTTTTTTTAAACTTTATGTAGATTAACCTAGTATAGATAGCTATATATTAATGTTTAGATGTTAAATTTCATCAAAAATAATAATCAACACTATGTTGATTATTATGTAAAAAACGTTTATGTAAAAGGAATTCTGAAGTGCAAAATTTTATGAATTTTAAATTTTCCAACATTCTAAGGTATTGAAGAATTGCATAAAATGTTTATAATTATTTGTTAGATTAATTAAAATTTTTGGATTTTGATTGATTCTATAATTCAATTTAGATATGGGGGATTGAATATTGAAATTCAGAAGAAATAAAAAAGATTTCTTTGAATTTGAAAATGATAGAAAGACACACGTCAAACTCTATAAAGCTGGCAAGCAATGGGTAAGTTCATTAATCTCTTCTATAGGATTAATAAGAGTATTTAAAGGTAAATTAGATAAATCTACTATGAATACTCAACTTGTTAGCAAAGAAAAGGATAAGAAATCAGAGGATAAATTAAGTTCAGATGGCATAACCGCAGCATTGAAAGGTGCTGCGGCATTAGGAGCAGTTGCTGGAGGTACGGTATTAACTGCTAACACTGCTTTAGCTGATACAAAGCAGTTAGACAGCAATCAAAATTTAGTAAATAAAGATACTGTTAACTTAAGTTCAGGATCTGGTAGCAGTAGTGTAAGTGATAGTTTAAGTACAAGTGAAAGCAACGTACAACCAGAAGCATCTGTTTCCAAGAGTGAATCTGTATCTCTAAATACTAATACTAATAGCAGCTCAACTAGTGAAACTCGCTCTGATAGTAATTCTAGAAGTGAGTCAATTAGTGAAAGCAAGTCTGATTCAAACAGTCAGTCTGTTTCTTCTCAGACTACAAGTAAAAGTGAATCGTTAGCTTCTACAAGTCTTGAAAATAGTCAAACTACAACTGGAACTACAGCCAAAGATAAATTACAAGGTTTAATTAATCAAGCTACAGATTTTGTAAATAGCGATTCTTTTAAATCATCAAGTTCAGATTTAAAAGCAGCTTTAGCAGCAACAGTTAAACAATACGCTACTGTCATGCAAAGTAGTACAAGTTTGACAGAACAAGATTACCAATATGGTATTGATAATCTTGCTTTGTTGATGAACGAAATAAAGACACCATCATCTTCAATAAAGCCTAATATCCTTATGGCAAATGTCCAAACTAATTCAAGTTTAGGTACGCCCGATACCAATACGAAACCGGGGGATACGCCGGCTTATTGGGGAGTAGATGTAGTTAAAAATAAAGAAGGCAAGCCCACGACCAATAATTACAAGTGGATTGCCGGAGATAAAAATAACCGATTATGGTGGGATATTAATGCTTATACTAGTCGAAATGATGGTCAAACTACTGATTATGCTAAGCACAACGTTAATATACAGACAAAAGACATAGGTAATGGAAAAACCGAGTGGACAGTTACCTTCTATCCTAATAAAGGAATGTGGTATGAAGGTTACAATCCTCTTGATTATGGTTTGAGAAATGGCCAAATGGGTTTTTACCTAACTAAGGATTACAAAATCATTAGCGATGTGAATGTCCATATTAGCTTACAACCAGGAACGACTTACAGCCATTTGGGTAATAATGGACTAACAAGTGGTCTGAAGGTACGAAACTCGGCAAGTGATCTCAATTCAGGGGATGTCAATCCAGAAAATGATATCACATTTAAGCCAGAGAACGTTAATAAGACAAATGGAGTAATTAGTGACGTCAAGAATGATTTCTATCAATATGGTCGGTATGCAGATATTTGGCATATGTCAAATAGCGACTTTGATAACTCGGTCTTTTCGGGCAAGGGAAGCTATAAAGATGATAAAATTGGTTATTCTTTTGCTCATAATAATGAATTTTATGAAGCAACAGTACGAGACAAACAAAATACCAAAGATATTGTGGTAAACACAGCACCATTTACCACTGGTTTCAATAAGGACACAATTGGGACGGCTATGTATTTCCAATCTTGGGGAAATAATGACAACACCATGAATGCTTCTTTTACAGTTACCTTTACGACTCTACATAGTAATGCTGAACAAGCTGATCTTGCAGCAGGAAATTATAATGGGGCATTTTCTGGTGGTTATGCAATTATTAACTCTTGGCAAGATAGTTGGACAAACTTGCAAGGTCAATTGGTTGGTCAAGAAGTCTATAACTTAAAGATAGATAATAAGCTCAAGTCAGGTACAATTGATTCAACAATTCCAAGTGAATTGAAGAGTGAAAGTACAAGTACAAGTGAAAGTACAAGCACATCACAGAGTCAGAGTGGGAGTTTAAGTACATCAAGTAGTTTGAGTACATCAACCTCAAGTTCCTTAAGTGAAAGTTTAAGCACCTCAAGTTCGTTGAGTGAATCCTTGAGTACAAGTTCATCCTTAAGTGAAAGCTTA
>ERZ1643251.2544-NODE-2544-length-18396-cov-14.767897_pt1 | contig 18396 bp, 25 predicted proteins | sample MGYA00579261_ERZ1643251 | MGnify/ENA primary metagenome ERZ1643251 (study PRJEB29033, sample SAMEA4952267) | chicken gut metagenome | biome: Broiler Chicken; feature: Gastrointestinal Tract; material: Caecum | place: Ireland | collected 2018 | study: Broiler...
ATACTCATTATAGCAATCATCTAATATTCTATCTTTTTCTTCTTCTGTTAATTTTCGATTCAATTCTTTTTGTCTTTCACCTATTCTTTTACTACTTTCTTCTAACAATATGGCAAGTTTAGTTGATAATAAATCTTCTACCTTTAATCCTTTCTTCTCAAAATATGTTTCATAGACAAATATAGTAACTGCAACTCCTAAAATAAATGCTAAACTAATATATAACATAAATATCTCCCTCCTTTATTTTTTATATACTATAATCTTTATTTCATCTATTTTCAATTTGAGAAAAATTTTTTTAATTACCCCATATATTTTTAATTTGAAAAAAGCATAATAAAAGTAGTTAAAAACTCTTTTTACCATGCTTTAATCATTTTTTAAATTACTGATATACCAATTGGGTTTTTTGGACTCACATAAACTGTTTCATCAGTCTTATATGAATACACTTGGGTTAATTTCAGCACATTACGAACCTTTCCTTTATAGGTTATTGTGGCTGAAGTTGTCAGCAATTTAAACTCTTTCATTTCTTCAGATTCAAGATTGCTTTGTAACATCCACCATGTTTCCCAGAGAATATAAATCTGTTTCTTTTTCTGATTCCGAATTCTCGAAACTACTTTTTTGGGCGTTACTTCTTTCATCTGCACTTTCCTCCTTAATAATTATTTTGCAAAGGTTAATCAGTTACAACTATTTTTACCGAAATAGCCACGGAAAGTATATAAATTATAGCATATTTTGAACATAAAATCAAATATAATAGCTTGTAAATTAATTTTACTTTAATTAATCTTTCCAATTACTTTTAAAGGATATTCACAAATTAGACATTCTCGATTTGTTCTTATATCTTCAATGTTATACAATTCTTTATTTTCTATTACTAGTATGATTTTATCTGAAGATGATACTTCATCTAACATTTCAAATATTCTTTTTTGCTCAATTAGTCTTGCAACAATAATATCATAGGAGATATTTTCTACAATAAAACTTATTATTACAGGGAACTTTCCTTTTTCATATATTTGTAAATCCTTTTGATATTTACATATTAAATCTAATGCTACCATAAACTTTATATCTAATCCTCGAAGTTTATGATATATTAGCCCTGTTTCTTTATCTTTTATAATTAGTTTATTTGTTAAAAGATAATTTATATCTTGCATATTACAATTGGTTAATTTAATTAACTGTTTTTCAGATGCTGTTTTAAATTTTAATAAGAATTGGACAACTTCATTTTGCTTTTTATTCAAATGTTTCCCTCCTTACTATTTTTAATAAAGAACTATATATCTTCCTTTTTTCTTCTTGAATTTTCTTTATTTTTATAACAACTTTATCTCCTATGATTGGTGGCATTTCCATCCAATTTGGAAGTGTTGCCATTGTATCTATTCCTTGTTCTAGATTTACAAATACACCATTATCAGAGTATCCAGTAATTTCTCCAAGATACTCTCCACCTTCTACATAATTTTTTCTTGCAACCTTATACGGATCTTCTTTTGTGTCCTTATGAGAAACTTTTAATGTTTCATTACTTGCATCTATTTCCTTTATTAACACTTTAATCTTATCTCCTACTTGATATAGTTTTGATAAGTTAGAAATATATCCGTATTCTAAATCTTCTGGTTTTAATTTTATATCTACACCTAAACATTCTATATCTATATATTTAGGAAAAACAGAAATCACTCGTGCAAAGATTTTATCACCCTTTTCATACTTTTTTAATTGTACTTTTCTTATTTTCTCCATTGCCATTTTTCTAGATGCTACTGCTTTATTCGTTAATTTATCTACTTCAACAACTATAAATCTTAATTCCGAACCAATCATATTTCGTAAATTCTTTTTATCTACTTTTCCTTCTCTTATTTCTGATGCTGGAATTAAAACTTTTATATTCTTAAAATTTACAATTAAGCTATCTATTGGCTTTTTTATCTTTTTACCATCTTGGGTTAAACTAACCATCTCTGTTTCAATTGCTATTGCTGTTCCCTTTAAAATTTTTCCTTTTTGATTTGAAGTATGTATATTTTGCCATGCTAATTGTGTTTCACTTATCATGCTGCACCTCCCTTCTTAACTTTTATAAATTCTTCAAATGTTGGTAATTTTTCTTCTGGTATAATTTTTACATTATCTAATGATATTTTCTTTTTATATTTCTTGATTTCTATTTCCTCAATTTCCTTTGACATCCAATATTCGCTATAATCAAACTTCTTACATATTAGTGGTTCTTCTCCTCTTATAATAATGATTTCTAAATCATTGTTCATCCTTATAATTTCATCTGAATTCATAAGATTTCTTGCAACAGTAGCTATTCCTGCATTTCCTAAATCTAATTTTCCATCAAATCCTGCATCTTTTCTAATCGTGTTATTTTCAACGGTTGATACGCCGTAACATCCTTGAAATATAATCTGCTGTTTGAATGTCATTACATCCAGTTATAATTTTTAAATCGCTGTTTGCAACAATTCCTTGCCATGAATTATTAGGATATAAAGTTTCTAGACCACTTACACTTTGGCAAACGATAATACATGAAACACCTCTTGAACGAATAGTTGCTAGTTTCTTTTGAAAATCGGGTATTTGTCCAATATTAGGAAATTCATCAAGTAGAATACATAGCTCTCTTTTTAACATTTTTGTAGGGCTGTCATCTGCCATTCTTATGACTTTAATAAACAAAAACGAAAAGAACAAGCTACTTAAAAAAGACATGGTAGAATCCATGTCACTAATAACACAAAAAATTGCTAATTTTTCATCATTTAATTTTAAAAAGTCTATATCATTTTTCTTTGTTATAGCATCTATTTCTTTTAACTGGAATATTTGTAATTTGGTAGCTAATCCAGTTATTACTGACTGCTTGATATTGTCTGATGCTTGAGCATAAATATTATATGCCATCTTGGTTATTTCTTTTGAATTTTGAAATACTCTATCAATCTTCTTAATATCACCAGATGCCAAAATGGAATAAATATATCCCATATTTTTCTTATCTTTATCTTCTACTTCTAGTACCGTATGCAATAAAAGAGCCTTTAATAAATTCTCTTGTGTATTTTGCCAGAATTCATCTCCTCTTTTTGTTCCAATATCTAGTGTTGTTGCCATAACTACTTGTGCAAATGTTTGAGCATCTACATCTTTATCTATAAACCTTATTAAATCTATACCATCTGAATATTCTGGATCTACTAAATTAAATAATTTTACAGCATATCCTTCTTTTTCAAGTAACCTACAAGTCTTACAATATAATTCACCTTTCGGATCAGTTACTATCATATTTTTACCTTGTTGAATAGCATTTTCTAAATTTCTTACCCTTTCATCTTGTTCTGCAATCTTTAAGATATTTGGTACTATAAATTTTCTAGATTTTCCTGAACCTGAAGCACCAAAGACCATAATATTTCTGTTTAATTTTTTATAAGAATCTGGCAGAATAATGATTTCATCTGTATCTATGGTCTTTCCTAGAATAATACCATTTGTGTTTTTTTCATTTCCAACTTGTAAGATATGTTTTAGGTCATTTATATTTGCAAATCCAGCTGTTCCATGTGTTCCATCCTTCTTTTTAAATATAATTCCCTCTGTTTCAATATTAGCATTTTTTAAACTTGTCTTTAAATTATAATATGTCATAAAAAAAATAACTAATATACCAATTAAAATTACAAATATTATTGGATTATTAGCTAATATTTTAGGACTATTTAATAAATTAGTAACATTTATTAGGTAATTTGTATTAAAACACTTTTCTATTTGCTTAATATATAAATAAATTAAAGGTACTATTATTTCTACAAAAAAAATACCAATTATAATGAATTTAACTAACTTAAATTTCTTTAACTTGTGTATCTCCATTATTTTCTCCTTCCAATAACTTGTTATTTTCCAGAGCAATAATCCTACATCTTTTATCTTTATGTATTGCTTTTTCTATAAATTCTTTATTCTCTTCTAGAGTGAATATATCAATATGCTTATTTGTATTTCCATTTTCTCTATAAAACCAATTAATTTCATTTAATCTTTGCATATCAATAAAAATCATATTTATTATGTAATAGTCCTCATCTAAATAATAATCTGCTAATTTCCAATCACTAATAAGTAACTCTTTATTTTCTTGATATCTATCTTTTATAATTTCATAAAAGTCTATTTCATTTAATTTGGTAAGCAATTTTCTATTAAAAGAAGAATTTTTTATTAGATATGTATGTTCTTTATTAAAGTACATATAATCTTGTTCATCTATAATATTTTTAAAATCATCAATAAAAATAATAATTGAATCATAACGAAATACTTTGTTTATATCATAGAAAAGTTGATGTATATATCGTTTTTCTTTTTTCTTTGATATATAATAGATTAAATATTTTTGGTTATTTATTATCATCTCTGCTAGATATTTTCTTGCTGTATCGGTATAGATATTATTATCTTTCATCTCCCAGCTTGGATTTATTTCTACATTTGAATCAATTGTCATTGTTGCAAGATGTGATAATTCTTTTAATCGTTCCATATACGATACGTTATTTTTATTTTTTATATAATCTTTTCCAACCTTTCCTACAAATCTTCTTCCATTTCTATCTAACTCGATATAATAAAATTTATATTTTTTTACATATCCATCTTCTATTAATCTTTTTATCCTTTTTCTATGATACCACTCTGATTTATAAATAATCTTTGTATCTTCTACTAACATGATTTTATATTTTGATAAATATTTAATTACTTTTTCATCTTCTTGTGTTAATTTACTCAAATTTTTTCCTTTCCTACTACATAATATTTTTCTATTTTTTTCTTTGTTTAAGGCATTGTTTTTCAACAATGCCCTAAACTATATGAAAAAATATTCTTAAATTTATCTAAATTTATAGTATTTCAAATATTTTTTAATGACCAATGTAAGAAATTTTAAAATTTAATTAGATTGGACATTTTTAAAATAATTTTTCTAAATCTTCTATCCACTCATCAATATATTTGCCATCTAGTACAAACGCTTCTGTGTATGGCTTTTTCGTATCATTTTTTCCCATTGCTATGTAAAACATATTTGAGAAATTATCATCTTTAATAACTCCTGATGTTACTAATCCATCAATTATCGGCTTTACATACTTATTATCTATATCCATATTCTTTTGCTTCTCATGAACAACAATTATTACAAGTGTTAACTTATCTTGAAATAAATCTTTATATTCTTTCGTACACTCTGCAACATTTGTCATGATATTTTTATATGAAAAGCTACTAATATTTTTATATTTTGGTAAGACTTCTGGAATATAAATATTTAAAATATTTTTTTCTTTTCTAGCTTTATACTTGTTATTTACAAAGCTAATATCTTCTTCATTTGAATACTTATTTTCTAAATTTACATTTTCAAATAATTCATATCTAATTTTTTCTAATTTTCGTAAATATTTTTCTTTGATTCTGCTATCCATCATATTTCCATATAGGAGCATATCGGATGTTTCATCTTTTAACTCATCTAGAATTTCTATAAATCTTCTATTTTGCATGGTAACCTCCTAAAAAAGAAAGAGGCTAAAAACCTCTTTCTTAAAACTATTCTTCTGTTCCCTCATCATATTTTTTTGATATTTTATTTAATATTTCTTGTCTTGCTTCTTCTTTTATTGGATATACAAAATTTCTATATCTATTTTCTCTTTTTAGTCTTGCACCTGGCATAATAATATATCTTCCATTTTTTCCATCAAATAGCTTAATATCTTTTATTACAATTAGGTCGGATATGCAAATACTTGCATATCCTAGGAAACTTCCTTTTTCTATTTTTTTAAATCTTATTTCAGTAATATCTAACATATTTTAATTCCTCCTTAAATATCAATTTTGTATTTTTACATTCCTGTCTTCGGTAATTCTACTTCTTTATTTTCCTCTGGAGTATAAACTATTGTATGTGCATCATCTTCATCTTCTAAAGGTGTATCTACATATTTTCCGTTTACATAGCAGTCATTTACTATAATTTTATTATTAGCCAAATCTTCGTTAATTTTTACCGTAGCTGTTGGCTTTTCTTCTTCTCTAAATCCTTCTTTAACATCTCCAAATACGAATCTATATTCAGTTACATATTCTCCGTCTTGAAGGTTTAAATTCGTAAAGTCTACTGTATAATTTTCGTTTGTATTATAATCTTCTCCAATATATGCCCAATTTGTATTTTGGTTTGTGATATATTGAATTTTATATGTCAATTCTTCATTCCATGTTCCTGTTGTAATACTTTGAATTCTTACTTGTCTTGGTAATTTATCTCCAAAGATAAAATCTGAAATTGGAACATTAGAGAAGTTTCCAACATGATTAAAGTCATATGTAATTAAATCCCCTTGTTTTGCCTGTGTTGGACCGTTTTTTTCTACATCTACTAATAAATTTACATTGTCATTTTCAACTGTTATTTCTATTGTTTGTCCATTTTCTTCAAATTTAAATGGGATTAAATCTTTACTTATTACATAATAGTCATCTACTGATAATTCTTTTAAGAAGTATTGTTTTCCAGTTTCTAAATATTTATATGTAAATTCACCATCTGTTGTTTTTACTGTTTCTACATGATTTTTATTTTCATCTAATATTTCAAAAGTAGCATTAATTTTGCTTCCTTTTTCAAGTTCTGTATATTGGTTATATTCTTTACTTACCTTTGTAACTTTTAAAACATTTTCATAAACTTTAGTTGGAACATCATCTTCATCTTCTGTTGGTACATCTATATATGTTCCTTCTACATTTACATTGTTTTCAAATACACTATCTTTTTCTAATCCTTCAATTGCTTTAGTTGTAACTGTCATTTCTTCAACATTTGAAAACCCTATTTTTACTGTTCCAAATTTTAATTGAAACTGTGTTACATATTCATCTTTTGCAAGTTCTAAATTTGTAAAGTCTATTTCATTATTTACTTTTGTACTTAAATTATCAACTAACTTAATATTTTCTCTTTTATTTGTATTGTAATATATAGAATATTTTAAATCTTCATTATATGTTCCAGTTTGAAGTTCTTGAATTCTTATTTCATCTGGCAAATCATCTGTTAAAGTAAAATTATCTAAAGGTACATTTGATAAATTTTTAATATTATCAATTGTATATGTCAAAATTTCATTTCCTTGTACTTCTCCTTTATCAGAGTCTTTGTCGACATTTACTTCTATGTCTACTGGTGTGTTTTTAAATGTTACTTTTTGGTCATCTCCATCATGCTCTGGTGTTACTTCAACTTGTGTATCTTTATTTAATAAATAATATTTTGCTGATTCTAATTCAGTTATAATATATTTTTGAATATCCATATTAGATAAAGTGATTTTTCCATTAGCATCTGTATAATAATCTTTATTAAATGAACCATCTTCAGATTTTACATTAAATTTTGCTCCTTCTAGTGGTTCTCCTTCACCTTTTCCAGTAATTTCACTTTCACCACTTGATATTTTATCTATTTCTATATCTACACTTGGTTTATAATTCATTTGTGATTTTGCTGTACTTACAACAAATGGATCTGTTGTTAATACATAATCTTGTACGTTATCATTTGGTGCTTTTCCAAATAGAATTGGATATGTTTCACATTGTCCTGATAATGTAAATTGTACTGTTATTTCATCTTTTATATTTTCTCTTGGAACTAATACTTTGAAATTTTCTCCTTTGTCAAAGTTAGTTCTTTCGTTATTGTTTATATCTGTAACTTTTGTTCCATTAGGTGCTGAAAATGTATCTAATATAACATTTATGTCTTTCATATTAACTTCAGAAGATACATTAAATGTTTGAGATATATAATTACTATCGATACTATCTACCCCTGCTGGTGAAATACTTGATACATTAATTACTGGGTCTTGATATGTTTGTGTTCCATTTCTTCCGATATCTACTAGTCGTCTAACTGCATCTGCCATTTGGTTTCCTATTTCATCTACTCCAGAATATCTACTTGTATCTCTACCATCCAAAACAGCATAAACTGCTTGTTTAGTAACTGCAAATGCTGACCTTTCATCAGGAACACCCATTTCGGCTGGTGTTTTGTATGGGAATCCATTTAGTAACACTCTCCAAACCATTTGATTGTTTGCGATTTGGCTCATATCACCAATTTCAACGCCATAACTATCCTCATCATCTACTCCGAGGTAGGTCTACATCTAGGCAGTACGCCGTATATTGTTTGCCATTTTCGTTATACACTATATAGTGTGTTATGATTACGACATCTTGACCAGCTGAATTTCTGTATTTTAAATGTCTTCCACATTCTCCAAGACTTACTAAATCTACTGTTTGTCCAATCGTTGCTGCAAAAACGTTTGATAACTGTCCTATTATCATAAAAACAATTAGTATTGCACTAATTACTCTTTTACTTTGTTTCATATTTAAACAATCTCCTTCCTATCAAAAAAAAGCATTGGAATTTTTACTTCCAATACTTTTTAAATTTAATTTTTAATAATTTGTTACACTAATATAATACCTAACTTCATCTTGATATCCAGTCTTTTGATAAGTTACTGCATAAACTAGAAATGTTACTGGATAAGAATTTAATACAATTCCTTCTACTTGTGCTTTTCTATATGGACACATATAGTTTCCACCAACTAGACTAGATGATATTTTTATTTTATATCTTTTTTCTGAATTTTCTCCCCATAGGTCTTTATTTCTTTTTGCTATATCATCTATATCTTGTATTAATTTTTGAGTTGCAGTATCATTATAGGTTATTTTTTCTTTTGGTATACTTGTTTCTTCTTTATTATTTGTTGTTTCTTGATTGCTTGTATCTTTTGAACTTTCTTCTTGTTTATTGTTACTACTTGATGTATCTTTTGTATTACTTTTAGTTGTATCTTTTACTATGGTTTCACCACTTTTCTTTTCTTCGTTACTTTTACTTACATTATTTTTTTTACTACTTGTATTTTCTTGTTTTAATGTATTTTCATTATTACTATTTTGGCTTTTCTCTATGTTTTCTTGTACCACTTCTTCAACTTCATTTGAAGTTTCAGTTAGAGCTACATCAGTAATTTCATTAGTTTCATTTAAAGTAATTTGATTTTCTGTATCTGATTTTACTTCCTTATTTCCAACATCTACTACACTTGCCACTCCTACTATACTTAAAACAATTGTCGTACAAATACTTATTATTACTTTTTTTAACATAAAAATCCCTCCTCTTATTTTAGAAACTTTTCTAGTTTCTTTTTTTAGAGTATAGGATTTATTTATATAAATTTTCAATTTGAGAAAAAATTTTAAAGTGTACCCATGTTATTCTTTTGTTTCTTCACCTTGCACACAAAGCCTTAATTCTGGCTTATTTGCAACACATGTAATTAATGTTATTTTATTTTCTTTTGTATCTTCAATTTTTGACCAATCTGTACTTTTTATTTCTTGAATATCAGTTACCTTATACCTCCTTTCTCCCATTTCACTTTTATATATGATTAAATCTCCTTTTTCTAATTTATTAATATCTTGGAAATAATGTGCGACATTACTGCCTCTATTGTGAGATGCTAACGCAATATTTCCATTCCATATGCTCGAATTTGGAAAATGTCCTATGTCAGTTTTTAATGTATCTAAATCTACACCTTCCTTTATTTGAGCTTTTAGATTGATTTTTGGAATTTCTAATGTTCCAATTACATCATTTGGAATTAAATCATCTTCTATTGTATTTTCTTTAATAACAGTATTTGTATCATTTGAGTTTGTATTTGTATCTTTAATAGTAAATGTTTTTACTAAAATATTTGCTACAAATAACAAAATAACCATTATTACTATAATTAAAATATATTTTAAAACTTTTTTTATTTTCATTTTTTCACCTTCTATTTTATTCTATTTTTATTTTTCTTTATTTTTAAGTCATATAATTTTTTATATACTTTTGAAATATCTTTAAATGTTTTTGGATTATCTATTAATTTTTTTATTTCACTTGGATAGAAATTTCCAAATACTAAATCATAAATACCTAATTTCATGGCAATCTTTACTTTTTCTTTTTCATCCTTTTCACTAGTAAACAAAAGTATAACTCTAATATTTAGCTCTCGAAGTAAAAATAGATAATTTTCAAATCTTTCTTCTTCTATTTCTTGAGAAGCCAAAATTGCTGTTTGATTTTCAAATTTTTCATTTTCTATGATGAAGTCTAAATAACTTATTGCCATACTTCCGTTTTATTTCTTCTTCTAATATTTTATCTATTTCATGTTTTCCTGTATAAATAATAACCATTAGATTTTTTCACCTCTTCCTTGTTCTAATTCTAAAGCATCACTTAAATATTCTTCTGGATCTACTAATTTTCCATTTTCTCTTAATGTAAAATGGCAATGGCATCCTGTTGTAGCACCATTTGTTGTTTTTCCAGTTGAATCTTTATATGGATTATTTGCTGGACCATCTACATATTTTGGTCCTACTGTTCCAATTACTTCACCTTGCATTACTTTTTGTCCTGGATTTACTATAAATTCTGGACTTACATGACAATAACTAAATTCATATACACCATCTGTACTTTCTATTGTTATTGTATAACCTCCAGCTCCTCCCCATCCAGTAGATACAACTGTTCCATCCATGATAGATATAATTTCCGTTCCTTCTGGTGCTGGAATATCTATACCAGAATGGCTAGTTGATGCACCGTGATGTTGGAGCATCTCTTTTCCCAAAATGGCTACTTATATATGTATGACCAGGAACTGGCCATCTTGAATCAATAGTCTTTTTAAATAAACCAGATAGGAAATCTGCTACACTATCAAAAAAAGTAGTTGTATCTTCTTTTGTATATTCTTCAGCTGTATAATACTTTAGTTCTTCTTTAAAATTTGATTCTTCCTCATTATTTACACCAATATAAAAAATATCTGTGATATAGCATACTAACCAAATTAAAATGATAACTATAATAATTGGTATTAAAAAAGGCTGTATAATTACAAAGCCTACTTTTAATATCTTTTTCCCTAATTTATTTTTTAGTTGCTTTTTAACCATTTTTATCATCCATTTCTATATGAGTTGTTGTTGTATTTGCTATATCCTTTTTTCTTTTACTATCATAACGATTTCTATTATTTTTGTTATAACGTCTATCTGTATTAAAATTTCTTCCTTCTGCCATATACATACCAGTATTCATAAATGCTTTTCCTGCTTTTGCTGCTTTTTTTCTGAAAGGCTCACTTCTTTCATTTATTGGTTTTGCATTATCCTTTTTATTGTTTTGGTCTACTCTATTTGTATTAGCCATATTTGTTTCAATTGGTTTTGTTTTTACTGGTTGTGTTTTTGCTATATTTGTTTGAACTGGATTTGTATTAGTTGGTGTTTCTTTATTTCCAACAACAGATGTCTTGTTTAGGAAGTTTGCAAGTAATCCAGATGAATTTCCATCTCCATTACTGCCTGGATTTTTAAATTGATATGTAAATGCTTTTATTGTATAACCCATATTAGATGCCATACCGATTCCTCTTTGTGCTACTTCCTCTGCTGGTACACCTGCAATTCTTGATATTAAATTATGGAACACATTTAAAAGTGCCTCTGCAAGTGGAAGTATCATCAATGCCCAAATTAGACTTACTGCCCATCCTCCTGAAACTGGTAGAAAGTTTAAATATACTAAAAATAAAAAAGCATATACAAATTGCATAAAAGCATTAACTAGTATTTCTCCAAACCAAAGTGAAGCTCCAATTGCTCTACGGTTCATTATCCATAAAGTTGCAACAACTGGCGTAAATATTGTAAATACTAATAAAGTAAAATGCCTTATCATAAATTTGATATTTAACTTGGCAAATAGATATGCAAACATGGCAATAACAATTGCAGTTAATATTGCATTTCCAGTTCTTATATTAGAAAGAATAGAATTTCCTAGTAAATCATTAAGACTTCCACCATTTACTTGTAATACTAATATTTTGACAAGGTTATTATTTAAATAAAGCACTAATTTAACAAATAGTGGTGCTAGTGCAATTGCAGCTGCTCCAAAAAATAGCCTTAAAATATTATCTTTCGCTTCATTTCTTTTTTCTATATTAAATCCACCAATGATAATTTTATAAGCAAGTACAACAACTGCAATAAGGATTGGAACACCAACAATTGTGGTCATTACTTTATACCATCCCATAATCTTGGTCCATTGTTCATCCGTAAATGGTGCTATATCATTATCGGTATTTCCAAAGATTAATTCATCATATTCTTTAAATCCAACCCCTAACTCTTCATTAGTAGTTAAGCTAAATACTCCTTCAGCAATTCCTCCAATCATCTTTGCGATTATCTTTTCAAATAATCCTCCATCATCAGCATCTATTGTTTGTTCTATTGAACTTGATTCTTCATCTGTATCATCATCAAAAAAACTTGCATAAACATTACTTGTTGTCGCTAAAAAAACAAGTATAATTATCACTATACTTGTTAAGAACTTTTTTAATTTCAAACACTTCACCACCATTCCTATAACTTAATCATATCTTTTTCTTGTTCTAGCATTTCTATTGATACTGCTGAAACTGTTCCTCCTCTATTTAAGAGTGCTTCTCCTGGCTGACATTTAAGTAAAAAATCTCTTGTTCCATCTGCTAGTTTAAAATGCTCTATAACCTTATCAACTGACATTGGTGATTGCTTCATTAAAATAGTGGTATCACAATTATTTAAGATTGCTCTACCTTGTGGAGAACTAACAAGCTCATCAGGACTTTGAGTTGCAATTACAAGACTTACGCCTTTTTTCCTTGCCTTACGGGCTAGGGTTTCTACAAAATTTGCTGTTTCCTTATATTTTATTATTGTCCATGCCTCATCTATATGTACTGCCTTTCTAGGATACTTGGCATTTTTCTTCATATATTTTTCTAATATCCATGTTGTAATCACTAAATTGGCATAGAATTTTGTAACTTCATCTGATATTTCTGATAAATCAAACTCTAATAATTGATCATTTGTATTTACTGTGCTTGGACAATCAAAAATACCCAAACTTTTCCCTCTCAAAAATCCTGTTAAAATTTCAGCTAGTTCATTACTATTTTTCTTTGTTGATAAAATCCTTTGAAAATCAGTTAAAGTAGGCATTTTCTTCTTTATTCTATTTAATGTAATTTTTCCATTTAGTTCTCCCTTATCTTTTTCATATAGACTGTCTTTGTCTTGTGTTATTCCTTTTTCTTTATAGGTTTCAATAACAGCTGATTCAATATCTACTAATTCTTTTGCATTTAAGGTTCTTCCCATATAATTATTCATAATTCCAGCAAGTAAAGCTCTTATTTCTGCTACTTTTCCTAATATATCTACCTTTTCTATTCCATTATCATTTTCATCTAATTCTATATCAAATAAATTGATTCCAGATGCTACTCCTTGTCTTATCTTTATAATCCTTCCAGATAAACTATCTGTTCTTTTTTTATACTCACCTTCATTATCCAATATGGCAAGTTGCCTATTTAAAATAACCACACTCCTTGAACCTATAATATCCATAGTAACGGATTTTCCTGCTCCAGACTCTCCTAATATACAAAGATGTGGATTTGCCAAATCTTTTGAAAATGTATCTAAATAAACAGGTAATCCTGTAAAAAAATTTCTTCCAATAATTATCCCTTCAGGAGAAGATTCAGCATTAGAGTTAGATATTGGAAACATAGTAGCTAAACCATCAGCTGTTACATTCCTTTCATAATCTAGAATATTTGAATTATTTAGTGGTAAATTTGCTTTTAATCCCTCAAATTGTCTAAAATTTAATGTTCTTATTTTTGCAGACATTTTAGCAAATTCATTTTTTAAAAGATTTGTTTTATTATTTAGTTCATCAGTATTTTTAGCATTTATTCTAAATAAAATGGTAATAAAAAATAGCTTGTCCTCACTTGTTTGGATTTGCTGTCTAATACCTTCATAATCATAAAGCATTCTTTGTAAAGGATGCACTATATTTATATTTCCTCTTGCTTGATATGTTTGAAGCTCTGATTCTAGTACGGTTACCTTTTTAGTTAGCTGTCTTATAACTGCATCATCTGATACTGTTTCTACTTGTATACTTAAATTTATATCTCCCAGCTTACTAAAAATCCCATCTAACCATCCAAGCCAAGTTTTTGAAGGATATGTTGCAAGGACAAAGGTCCTAGAATATCTTTCATCTCCTAATATGATTTTATCCATCTTTTCATGCACACAATCTGGAACTAATACATCAAGAAGTTCTGGAACATTATCAAATATATCTTTCTCTTTTTCCTTTTTTGTAATTACTTTATGCTTTTTATTTTTAGTCTTTAACGATATCTTCTTTTCCTTTTTCACCCTTTTTAACATAAAAATCCATTCCTCCCTTCTTTATGATGCTTTCTATATTTTCTTCTGAATTTTTATTAAACTCTCTATTTAATAGCTCAACAATTCCTGCATCTGTTAGCATCTTACTTGTTATTTTTATATTTGCTAACTCTCCCTTTAAAGTATTAAAATAGTATTCTTTTAAGTTATAAACTGCCTCTTTTCTTGGTTCATATGAACTTATAATTAAGTAATTTTTTCTAACATATAAATCATCTTCTAACATAATATCTTCTAGATATTCAATTAAAGCCTCTCCATACTCTATCATCTTTTGATTATTTTGCATTTTCATATTATTTCTAATTTCTTCAATCTTTTTATTGGTATCTACTCTTACAATGGTACTAAAAAATTGTACGTTATAAGATAGTGTTTTACAAATTTTAACCAAAGCACTATCAATAACAGCTTGTTCTTTGTCATTTAAAAGTCTATATTCTATGCTTCCAAGTTCAATTATGATTAGATTCTTTCCATCTACTGTAATTACATCATCCTTTATTAAAGAAATTCCCCATATGTTTTTTATATTTTTCTTTTGCTTTTTTTCTGTTTTTTTAGTATCTTGCTTAAAGTTATATAATCTATTATTTTTTCTTACAAAAATTGCTGTAAATGCTATTACAACTATACTTAAAATTATAAAAAAAATTGTAATTCCCATGTTTCTTACCTTTCCAATACATAAATTTTTTTCTTAAAAATATATTTACAAACATATATAAAATATCTATCTGCATATGCTCCTTCTATCTTTGCAAATGCAAATGTTAAACATATACTTGAAATTAATAAAACAAGGGTTATTTTTACTGATAAGTCAATTATAGGCAATAAAAATAAACCCAAAGAACATATAGCAAAAATTAAGTATATTGCTTGTCTTAAAGATATATAACCTCCAAATATTTTTTCCTCATGGTCATAATTATATGGTACTTGATAAACTTGCATTTTTACCATCCTTTCTTTTTAAACACTTGCTCCTCCTCCAATCATTCCACCAGATCCATTTGTTGCGATAGAAAGAACAATACCACTTATAATTAAAGCTAATCCTAGTAGCATAAATCCACCTGCAACCCAAGCCAAAGCTCCTATACTTTCAGTTCTTTTATTTGGATTTCCAGAATTGGCAATCATCTTTAAAGAAATAATAACAATACTTACAAACATAAGAATTGTTCCAATTGGCATAGCTAATTTTACCACCGCTTGTTTAACATTTTCTGTTGCTGTTTCAATTTCAGCAGTATTGATTGTTGCTGCGTAAACTCTTGCATTTAAAATATTTAAGAAAAATGGCGTTGCTAAAATTGACCATTTTATTTTGTTGTACTTTTGTGAAATTTTTTTTAATTTATTACTCATGTTTCCCTCCTATTAAAAAAAATTAATTATAAAAGGAATTGCTAATATAAATACTTCTAAAATTAAAGTTAATATAAAATTTCTTAATCCCATTTTTGTAGCTTTTTCAGACTTTATTTTCGCTCCCACAAACCACACAATTAAACTTACTATGATTAGTATTGCAAGAACAATTACTATAAAGAAAAATCCTTTTTCCAGTAAACTATTCATCATAGTATCTAAATTTTCTGAATTGCTATTTAGATTATAAGGTTCTATCAACGAAAAACCTCCTTTTTAAGCCAAATTAAAAAGCATAGATTAAATTCTATACTTTTCTTTCTAAATCTTTGATAACACTTGCATTATAATAATCAAAGAAACTTTTTATTTCTTTTTCTGTACCTTTATTTTCTTGTTCTATTTTTTTGCAGTTATCATATATATTAATTAGCCTCTCTCTATTAAGTTTTGAAAATAAACTTGTTTTATTGCTTATTACTAATTCTTTTAAGCAATATATAATTATCTTTAGTTTTTCAATATTCTCTTTTGTGAATATTGAAACAATATCTTTTGTATAATTTAGTTCTAGCCTCTCTAAAATTATGCAAAAATTATTATATTGTTCTTCAGATGAAAATTCTTTTTTCAAATTTTCGTCATTATTATTTATTATATAATTAAATAATCCATCTATCTTATATTTTATATTAGTATCTTTAGCTTTTTTGCTTATAGGGTATTGTTCATTTAGAATATAGGGGTATTGTTTATTCTGCTCATAGGTACAAGCCATAAATGTATTATAGCTTATATCTGTAATATAGATTCTTCTTTGGATTATTTGCTTTTTTTCATTTCTTATTAAAACTACTTTTATAAAATTTAAACTCTCTAAATGACTTATCCATCTTGATATTGTACCTGGTATAACTCCATATAAGTCTGCAAAATATCTGTTACTTGCAAAGCAATATCCTTCTTTTGTAAGTAAACTTGTTATTTCTCCATATAATAATCTTTCTGGAAACTTTAATTCTTTACAATATCTCACATTTGATGGAATGATTGCATAATATCCTGGCTTATTTTCTTCATTCACATATATTAAATCACCTCCAGTTCCTATTAAAAAAAGCATAGAATATTTCTATACTTTTTAAATATTTTTTATATATGAAAATAAATAGGGTTTGTATGCTCTACAATCCCTATTTATCTATCTTTGCTCTACATTTTTATATTATCTTTTCTCATGTATTATATGTCCTAAACCAAAAAGCATACATACAATTAAAACAGTGTCTAATGATATTGGTCCAAAAAAGTAAAGTACCCATGTAATTATCAGAATAACCGAAGTAATAAATTTTCCCATTTTCTTCTCCTTTATATTTCATACATTAAATTTACGGGTTGCGTTGTTAAAATTACTTTTCTTTAAATAATGTAACAACTATTATCTGTCCTACAATCCAAATCATGCCTATAATAAATAATGTATCCATTTCTATTTTTCCTAGAAAATATGAAACTATTGCTATTATTATAAGAACAACTGCCAGAAAATTTACTCTTTTCAAGTTTTTCATTTCTATCTCCTTGATGTTTCATAGCTTGAATTTACAGGTTAGCTTATTTAAACTGCTTTTGTTAAAGTAAAAATATAAAAATGTTTTTCTTTAGTCTTCATCAAATCGAAGTTCTTCTTGATTGCTTAATGCAAGAAATAGATTCGCTAGTGGGTTAAACAATATTGGTGCAATAAATCCATGACCATTTGCCCCAATTCCACCTTGCATCTCATAAAGTTGTGTCTTTTCGCCGTCATAATAGACCTCTGCCTTTATTTCTTTCTTGTTTATCTTTGACACAATTTCATCCAATTCTTCGTCGGTGTCTACCGACCGTTCATCAACCTTAACTTCGACAGTACAATCATCTGCATTAATGTTAACAACATATTTTGCCATCTTTTCTTCCTCCTTGACATTTGTCCATCTAATTTTGTTTATAAGTTTCTATATATAAACTGCCCTTTATTAGAACAAGAATAAAAAATAATTTAGTATAGTATACCATAATGTTTGCTATTTGTAAATTCATACAAACTTTTTTGACTTATAGTCAAAGTATTAGTTTTTTTGTTTCACTTTTATAAAATTCCATATAGGTCAAATTAGGTGACCTATATCAAAAAATACATTTTTTTATATAAAATCGTTTGCTATTATAAAAAAATAAATATCATCATTTTACTGATAATACTTATTTTAGTAATATTGTTTATTTTTAGACAAGTATTTTTTGGTTGCACTAAAATCATTTATTGAGATTATAAAGATTTATAGTGCAACCTCTACATTTTATTAATTTAATTTTTCCTTTAATCTCAATACTTAGCGAACTTTAAGTTAGAGTTTTTTTGCTAGAGTGCACTCAAAATCTTTTTTATCT
>ERZ1643251.2546-NODE-2546-length-18377-cov-19.042845_pt1 | contig 18377 bp, 17 predicted proteins | sample MGYA00579261_ERZ1643251 | MGnify/ENA primary metagenome ERZ1643251 (study PRJEB29033, sample SAMEA4952267) | chicken gut metagenome | biome: Broiler Chicken; feature: Gastrointestinal Tract; material: Caecum | place: Ireland | collected 2018 | study: Broiler...
TAGTAGAAACAAATACAAATTCCGATCCAAATTCAACAGGGACATTCTTCAATGAGACTGGAAAAAAATAATTAATTTCGGTTATATTTATTTAATATAAATATATACAAAAAATCTAAAGAGAAAGGAGTAAATAAAATGTTAGAAAAAACAAAGGGACAAGGTGGTATTACACTAGTAGCATTAGTTGTTACAATTGTAGTATTATTAATACTAGCAGGAATAACAATAGCATTAGTATTTGCACAAAATGGTGTAATAGGAAAGGCTCAACAAGCAGCTGCTGATTCAAATAAAGGAACAATAGCTGACAATATCCAAGGATATGTAGTATCAAAACAAATGGAAGCTTTAGAGAATGGAACAGCACCTGGAGATATTACATCTGACTTAAAAACAGCATTACAAAAAGTTAATATTACAGTAGATGAAACTACAGGATCAGGTTCTATTACAGTTAATGCTGACACAACAGTAACAATTGCGGGAACAATAAAATTTACATTAAATGGACAATCATTTAATCTTACTGTTAATGGATATAACACAGGATATCCAGAATTAACTCCTGCAGCATAATAAAATTTTGATATAACTATTTTTAATTTGATAAAAATATATATGAAAGGAGAGAATTAATATGTTAAAGAAAACAAAGGGACAAGGTGGTATTACACTAGTAGCATTAGTTGTTACAATCGTAGTATTATTAATACTAGCAGGAATAACAATAGCATTAGTATTTGCACAAAATGGTGTAATAGGAAAAGCACAACAAGCAGCAGCTGATTCAGATAAAGGAACAATAGCTGACAACATCCAAGGATATATAGTATCAAGACAAATGGAAGCATTAGAGACAGGAACAGCACCTGGAAATATTACTACAGCTATGGTATCAAATCTTGCATCAGCTGGAATAACAATGACGCCAGCTTCTAACACAATCTCAATTGCAGCTGATACAACAGTTACAATTTCTGGAGATATAACTTTTAAATTAGGAGCAAATGGAACAGAATATACTCTTGGAACAGATGGATATAGCACAGGTTATCCAGTATTAGATTAATAGTATTGCAAGATTTAATAAGTAAAAATTATATTACTTAATAATATATTAATTTGTCAAATAAATATATTATTATAAAGTAATGAAAGGAGAAAAACTATGTTAAAGAAAGCAAAAGGACAAGGTGGTATTACACTAGTAGCATTAGTTGTTACAATCGTAGTATTATTAATACTAGCAGGAATAACAATAGCATTAGTATTTGCACAAAATGGTGTAATAGGAAAAGCACAACAAGCAGCAGCTGATTCAGATAAAGGAACAATAGCAGACAATATTCAAGGATATATAGTATCAAGGCAAATGGAAGCATTAGAAACAGGAACAGCACCTGGGGATATTACAGAAGCTATGAAAACAAATCTTACAGCAGCTGGAATAACAATGGCTGGAAGTGGAACTATCTCAGTAGGAGTTGATACAGCAGTTACAATTACTGGAGACGTAACATTCAAACTAGGATCAGACGGAACAGTATATACACTAACAACAGGCGGATATGATACAGGATATCCAGTTCTTAATAAATAATTAATGCATAATATGGCATATGCAGAACTAAATGTATATGCCTTATTTTTTAATATAACACTTTAACGTGTAATAATATATTAAAAATAATATTTAAGATAAACAGTAATTATAAAAAAATTATAAAGACTTTAGGAGATAGAAATGGACATCATATTATATATACTAATTTTTTGTATAGGAACTGTATTTGGAAGTTTTTTTACATTGGCAGTTAACAGAATTCCAATAGGACAAGACATTACACATGAACGTTCGTATTGTCCAAATTGTAATCACAAATTAAGCTTCTTAGACATGATTCCAATTTTAAGTTATATATTTTTAGGTGGAAAATGCAGATACTGTAAACAAAAAATAAGAATAAGATATTTAATCTTAGAAGTATTTTCAGGAATAGTATTTGTTTTATTTGCCATATCTATAAAATTTAGTATGTATAATTTAAGTGTTAATAACATGACATATTTAATATTTGGTTTATTGTATATATCAACTTTATTTATTATAGCTGGTATAGATAAGGAAAAAATTAGAATTGAAAAATCAGTATTACTATTTGGATATATTTTAACAACAGCATATATAATTTATCTATATATAGTAGAACAGGACCCTAGTATATATAGATATGTTATATATCTATTTGTAGTTCTTGTACTTATGTTAATAGATATCTTTTATTTAAGAAAGAAAATAAAAGATAGTTATCCAGTTGAAATATTATTATTATCAGTATTAATGATTGCATTTACATATGAATTACAATATGCAATTACAGTTACTATGACATTATTAATAATTGCTTTCGTGCTAATATTTCATAAAATAAAAAATAGAAAAGCAAAAAGTATAAAGCAAAAGAAAAATAAAGACATAAAATTGCCAATTGGTTTTTATATGTGTGTATCAAATATTATAGTTTTAATTATAACTAATGCAATTAGTTTCTATGCATAAAATTTTGGAGGAAAAAATGAGTAATGTAAGTTTAAAGAAATTGAATACTAAATCAGAAAATGGCTTTACATTTACAGACTTAGCAATTGCCATTTTTGTAATCATGATTTTTGCAGGAACAATAGGAACTATATTGTACCAAATTACAGAATTAAAATTAAGTACACAATTGTCAGCAGAAGCGACTGTTTGTGCTATTCAAATACTTGAAGATATAGATAGAACAGACTATGAACTTATACAAAACGGAATGGAAAATGACTATAAAAATAAATTTCAAATACCAGATGGTTTTGCTTTAAAAATAAACGTAACTAATTCTTCAAAGACTGTAGGAGGAGAGCCTGTTAAAAATGTTGAATTGAGGATAAAGTATGAATTTAAAGGAAGAGAAGAAGAACTTGTAATAACTAGACAAAAAGTAAGAGAAGCTTAAAATTTAGGAGGATATAATGAAAAGTCAAAATGGTGTTACATTAGTTGCATTAGTAATTTATATTATTGTTTTAACAATAGTTGTATCAATTTTGGCAGTAGTATCTAGCTTTTTCTTTACAAATGTAAATTTTGTAAAAGATCAAGCTAATTATGCACCTGAATTTAATAAATTCAATATGTTTTTTATACAAGATGTAAAAAATAATAAAAGTGTAACAGTAAGTGGAAATACAGTTCAATTTGGAGATGGAACAAAATACGATTTTAGTTTAGATCAAAAAGCAATATATAGAAATGGAACCGCAATAGCAAAAAATGTTCAAGTAGTAGTATTTAAAACATCTACAGAAACTATACGAAATACAACAAAAAACATTATAAATGTAAATATAGCAATAGGAAATACAGGATCATTATTTAATAAAAGTATAGATTATGTATTAATGTATTGGTAATTAATGGTCAAATCGCATATTTATATTTAATTTTTAAATTTTATAGTATAATATTTATATGAGACCAAACTTAAGAGGAGGATAACCTATGGAAATAAAAAGAAGTCAACCAATAGGAATAGAATTAGTAAAAAGAGGCATTGTTACAGAGGCAGATATTGACAAAGCGTTAGATTATCAAAAAAAACATCCAAAGAAAAAAATAGGAGATATATTAGATATATTAAAGTTATGTGACCCTCACGTGTTAATAGATGCTATTGGAGAAATACTAGAAGAAAAAGCTATATATTTACAAGAAAATGATATAAAAATTAATGTTTTAGATTATGTATCTTTAGATATTATAAAAGAGAATAAAGCAATACCATTTGATATTGTTTCAGGAAGAGTAAAAGTATGTTTTGCAGATACTTCTAATAGAAAGTCTACAGATGTAATAAGATTATTGCTTCTAAACAAAGGTCTTGTAATGGATAGATATATTACTTTTGAAAGTAATATAGATAATATAATTAATTCATTAGAAGGTGTAGTTTCTGATGACATTAATACTAATACAGATGTTTCTGGATTAGTAGATAGTATTATAAAAACTGCTATGGAAAAAAGAGCAAGTGATATTCATATAGAACCAATGGAAAAATTCGTTAGAGTTAGATATAGAATAGACGGCCAATTAATTACAGCAGTTACAATAGATAAAGAAAAACAGTCTCAAATAGTAGGAAGATTAAAAGCTATTTCTAACATGCATCAAGAAAAGCAGGAATCACAGGATGGTAGAATTTTAGCTTACCCAGATTATAATATACGTGTTTCTTCGCAAAAAAATGTTAATGGTGAGAAATTTGTTTTAAGATTATTAAAGAAAAATGAAGATATAAAAAGATTATTTGAACTTGGATTCCCAGATGATGAGGAATTGGTTAATGACTGCTTTAATAAGAAAAACAGTATTACAGTTGTTGCAGCTCCAACAGGAGAAGGTAAAACAACAACATTATATAGTATTATAGATTATTTAAATAGACCAGAGATAAATATTACAACAATTGAAGATCCAGTAGAAATAAGAATCGATGGACTAAATCAAATTGAAGTAGATCAAAAGGCAACATTTCAAGATTCTTTAAGAACTGTTTTAAGACAAGATCCAGATATAATCTTAGTAGGAGAAATTAGAGACAAAGAAACTGCAGAAATTGCTATGCAAGCTGGACAAACAGGACATTACGTATTATCTACTATACACACTATAGATGCAATAGAGGTAATTACAAGATTAAGAAAAATGGGTGTCTCAGATTATGATATTTCTAGTACTTTGGCAACTTCAGTATCTGAAAGATTAGTAAGAAGGGTGTGTCCAGACTGTGCCAGAGAAAGAGAATTTAACGCAAAAGAAAAAGAAATTATAAATAGATTTGCAGAAAAATATGGTTGCAAATTTGATTTGGAAAATGCTAAAACATATGATATAGTAGGTTGCAAAAAGTGCAACAATACTGGATATTATGGAAGAATTGGTATATTTGAAATATTGTCTATAACAGATGTAATTAGAGAATTAATTACAAAAGGAGCATCAAGTATTGAAATAAGAAAGGCAGCGTTAGAGGAAGGATATAAGCCTTTAATTATAGATGGGATAGGAAAAGTTGTTTCAGGAATAACTACATTAGACGAACTTAATAATAAATTAGTTATATATTAACAAAAGATAGGAGGAAAAATAATGATAGACATTGACAAAATTATGTATTTGGCAATGAAAAAAGATGCGTCAGACATTCACTTGATTGCCGGAATAAAGCCAGTAATGAGAGTAAGAAGAGATTTAATAAATTATGAAGATTTTGATACATTGACAGAAGAGGACATGTGGGAAATATATGACTATTTTGTTAGGGGAAATGTAGATAAAGATAGAGTATTTAAAGAGACGAAAAGGTTGGATTCATCATTTGTATTTTCAGATATTCGTCTAAGGGTAAATATATCACTTTCAAATGAAATACCAGTTATAACTTTAAGACTTATAAAAAATGAATTACCATCATATGAGTCATTAGGAGTACCAGATATAGTAAGAAGAATGATGTATCAGCCGCAAGGACTTATATTAGTAACAGGAAAAACTAACTCTGGTAAGACAACTACATTAAATGCTTTAATTAATGAAATAAATGAAAATCAAAATAAAAAAATACTAACATTGGAGAGCCCAATAGAATATAAGCATAAATGTAAAAAATCGATTATAGTACAAAAAGAGGTTGGAGTTGGACAAGACTGTTTGACATACAGTGATGGGGTAAAAAACTCTTTAAGAGAGGATTGCGACATACTAGTTATAGGTGAGATTCGTGATAGAGAAACAATGGATGCAGCTATAGAAACAGCAGAGGCAGGACACTTAGTAATAGGAACACTTCACACAAAATCTTGTGCAGAAACAATAGACAGAATGATTAACTTTTATGATATAAGAGACCAGCAAACTATAAAATTCTTAATTGCTTCTCTACTAAAATTAGTTGTATCACAAAGATTATTAAGCGGAAGAAACGGAGATTTAGTATTAGTTCCAGAAGTTATGGTTGTAGACAATATAGTATCTGGTATAATTAGAAAAGAAAAAATAAGTGTATCAGAAATAGAAGATGCTATACAAAGTAATTCAGAAAAGGGAAGCATTGGATTAATAAATTCGTTAGCAGAATTATTTACGAAAGATAAAATTACACTAGAACAAGCAAAAGCTCAAATAGAAGAAAAGAACATAGAAGTATTAAATAGAACTATAATGCAATTAAAGATAAAACAGGAAAATAGAACAAGAAGACTAGAAGACTAGAAGGGAGGTTTTTTAAATGCCTGAATATGTTTATAGGGCTGTAACCGAAAAGGGGCAAATTGTAAGAAATAGAGTAGAAGATGTAAGCAAAAATACTTTAATAAAAAGACTAAAAAGCAATAATTTATTACCAATTAGCGTTTCTCAAGTAGGTTATAGAAGTGCTAAAAAGCATAAAACTAGGAAAAGAAATGTAACTGATATAGATGACATTATGAAAATGGCAAACTCAGCAGATGTCATGCAAGGTAGAAAAGCCAGAGACCAAAAATTATCTGAGAAGGTTAGTTTAGCGTTATCTCTTGAAGAAAGGATAACAGAAAGAGATGTAAGAGTATTTACACAGAATTTTTATCTATTAAAGAAAGCTAATTTTAATAATATACATGCTTTAAATACTTTAATACAGAGTACAGAGAATATGTCTTTAAGAGGAGTATTAGAAGATATATTAGCTGGTGTTGAAGCTGGTGAGTATATGTATACTACAATGGAATATTATTCAGATGTATTCCCTTATATATATATTAATATGATAAAAGTTGGAGAGCTATCAGGATCTCTTACACAATCTTTGGAACAAGCAGTAAAATATTTAGATGATACAGGTTCAAGAAATAGGAAACTAAAATCTATTTTAATACCAAACATTATTCAATTTATAGGAATTATTGTATTATTATTTGCAGGTACAATATATGTATTGCCTTTGATACAAGATGTATTTGCTCAGGTTGGTTCAAGTGTGACATTACCAGATATAACTTTATGGTTTATGGATGTAGTAGATACTCTTATTGCGTATTGGTATATTCCAGTAATAATTATAGCAGCTATAGTAGGAGGCGTATTGTGGTATATAAATACTCCAAGGGGTAGATATAACTTTGACTATTTTAAATATAAAATGCCAGTATTTGGTTCATTAATATATGCTATAGATTTTTCTAGATTAATGAGAGCAATGCTTTTAAATTTACAAAATGGTATGAGAATACAAGAATCATTAGAAGTTTCTAAATCTGTAGTAAAAAATTATGTTATGCTATCTATAATAGAATCATCAATAAACAATATTTTAATAGGTGGTTCATGGATAGAGCCATTTGAAAATTCTGGACTATCTTCACCAATGGAAACAGAGATGCTTAAAATAGGTATGCAAACAGACTTGTCAGAGATGATGGAAAAATTGTTAGACTATATGGACATAGATATAGACAATAAGATGCAAAAGATAATGAAAGTATTACCAGAAATTTCATATGCATTTGTTGGAGCAGTATTAATATTCTTAGTAATTGTAGTATTAGTACCATGTATCCAATTGTATATGGGTAACTGGTTAATAGATGCAATGGGTGTTTAAAAAAAAGAGGCAATAGCCTCTTTTTTTAGTGATTAAACAAAAAGATATAGCATTTTTCTGTTCAACTGCGGACGCATAGCTACTTAAAATTTGTATGCACAAATTTTAAGACCTTGTTTCACTAAAAATACTATATCTTTTTGCTTTTACTAAATAAATTTGATATAATTTATGTACGTAGTTAATAAAAAAGGAATGTGATTAATATGAAAATAGGTATTGATATTGGTGGTAGCCATATTGCTATTGCTTTAGTAAATGAAGAAGGAAAAATAATAGAAAAAAATGAGACAGACATAGAAGATATAGAAAATGCAGAAATATTTATAGAAAAATATATTATGAAAAATATTCATAATATGGTACCTCAAAATGAAATAGAATTAATTGGAATAGCGTCACCAGGTACACCAAAAGATGGTAAAATATTTTCTATGTACAATTTAGGTATTGAGGAATTAGATATAGCAAAAATAATCCAAAAATACTATAATATTCCAATAAACATAAGAAATGATGGAAAATGTTCAGCTTTAGCTGAAAAAAAATATGGTAGCTTAAAAGAATATGATGATTGTATATTTTTGTGCTTAGGTACAGGAATTGGTGCTGGTGTATTCTTAGATGGAAAACTTTTAGAAGCAAAAAGAGCACCTGGTTTTGAAATAGGTCATATGGTAATAAATAAAAATGGAATAAAGTGTAATTGTGGCAAAACTGGATGCTTTGAAACATATTGTTCAATGAAAAGGTTTAAAGATAATGCAAGAGAAATTTTAGGTTTGAATTCAGAAATTCCAGCAGTAGAATTGCTTGATATTATAGAAAAACATAAGGAAGATGTAAAAATAAAAGCTCTAATAGAAGAATATATAGATAACTTAATAATAGGGTTTTCAAACTTAATAGATATATTTGAGCCAGAAGCAATTTCGCTTGGAGGAAGTTTTGTATATTTTAGAGATATATTCTATGATAAATTGATCCAAGAATTTAATAGACGAAAATATTACTTTAATAAGGATATAGGAACAGAAATAAAACTAGCTATGCTTGGAAATGATGCGGGAATAATTGGAGCGACAATAAATTAAAAATATGTAAAAAACACATAAGATCTAAATATCTTGTGTGTTTTTTATATATAATTTAAAAGAAAAAATTCTAAGAAATATATAAATGAATCATATATGATTTTTTGCATAATTTTCTTAATTTGACAAATAATTAAAGATATAGTATAATAATAACCAGTTGTTACCAAGAGATGGTAAAGAAGAGATTTATATATTATTTATTTTATAATTGGATAAAATAATAGTTAGTTTTATTTTGAGCGGGTTAATATTTATATAATGTAAAAATATATTTATTTGTATTAAATATATACTTTTGTGCGTGAAATTTTAAAAGTATAATATTAAATATAAAAAATATTTTTAAATTTAGAAGATTAAATTAGTACAAACTAACTGTATATTTTTTCCAATTCTAGATATTACTATATAGACCTTAACAAAGAATTATAGAAGGAGAGAAAATATATGACAAATGAAATGAATTCAAATGAAACTAGGCTTAAAAGAAAAAATGAGAATAGCCTAGTAAAGAAAAGTGCGATTAAAACGCAGAGAAAAAGCACAAACAGAGTAAAAATAGAACATAAGGAAGAGAGAACGGCAAAAACTAGAAGAACAGAAACAAGAAAGTTAAACTCAAATAAAAGAGATTTAGAAATTCAATTTAAAAAATCTAATTTAAAAATTGCACCTTTAGGTGGATTAGGAGAAATCGGAAAAAACATTACAGTATTTGAATATGAAGATGAAATTGTTGTAGTAGACTGTGGGTTAGAGTTCCCAGAAGACGATATGCTAGGTGTAGATTTAGTTATACCAGATGTAACATATTTAGTGAAAAACAAAGAGAAAGTAAAAGGTATTGTTATAACACACGGACATGAGGACCATATAGGTGCTATACCATATGTTTTAAAACAAATTAACGTACCTATTTATGCAACTAGATTAACAGTTGAATTAATTAAAAATAAATTAGAAGAACATCATCTTTTAAGAAGTGCAAAGTTACATGTTGTAGAACAAGGTCAAACAGTTAACTTTGGAAAAATGAAGGCAGAATTTATTAGAAGTTCTCATAGTATTCCAGATGCTGTAATGATAGCAATGCATACACCCGTTGGAGTTATACTTCATACAGGAGACTTTAAAGTTGATTATACGCCAATTGATGATAAAATAATGGACTTAGGAAGAATTGCAGAACTAGGAAATAAAGGTGTACTTGCTTTACTTTCAGATAGTACAAACTCAGAGAAAAAGGGATTTACTATGTCAGAAAGTAGTATAGGTGACGTATTTGATAGACTTTTCCAAGGAAATAGGAAAAGAATAGTTGTTGCAACATTTGCATCAAATGTCCACAGAGTTCAACAAATTGTGAATTCAGCAGTTAAATATGGAAGAAAAGTAGCAATTTGTGGTAGAAGTATGATAAATATGATAGAAGCAGCAAGAAAACTTGGATATATAGAAGTTCCTGATAATGTATTTATTGATATAGATATGATTAAAAATTATACAGATGATCAATTAGTTATTATTACAACAGGAAGCCAAGGAGAAACCATGTCAGCCCTTACAAGAATGGCCAATGGAGAGCATAAAAAAGTAACATTAACTTCAAATGATATGGTAATTATATCTGCAACACCTATACCTGGAAACGAAAAAGGTGTTTCAAGAGTAATTAATGAATTAATGAAAATTGGTGTAGAAGTAATTTATAGCTCATTAGAAGCAGTACACGTGTCAGGACATGCTTGCCAAGAGGAACAAAAATTAATTTTGGCTTTGGCAAAACCTAAATATTTTATGCCAGTTCATGGTGAATATAGGCAACTAAAAGCACATATGGAAACAGCAAAACAAATGGGGATAGAACCTGAAAACATATTCATTTTAGAAAATGGTAGAGTACTTGAATTAAATGAAAACGAAGCTAAATTTACAAGTACAATTCAATCTGGTAAAATTTTAGTTGATGGATTAGGAGTCGGAGATGTAGGAAATATTGTTTTAAGAGATAGACAACATTTATCGCAAGACGGACTAATAGTAATTGTTATGACAATGGACTCAAATACAGGAGAAGTAATATCAGGACCAGATGTAGTTTCAAGAGGATTTGTTTATGTAAGAGAATCTGAGAATTTAATGGACGAAGTAAAACAAGTTATTGCAGAAGAAGTTAGAAAATGTGAAGAGAATAATATAAGGGATTGGAGCACAATAAAATCTAACATAAAAGATACATTAAGAGATTATATTTTTACAAAAACAAAGAGAAATCCAATGATACTACCAATTATTATGGAAGTTTAGAAAAATGAATAATATTGAAAATTATGAATATAATAAGAATGTCAAATATATTTGACATTCTAAATATTTATGGTATAATATATTTAGATATGCAGGAGGCAGTGAGCTCCCATGGTGGAACTCCTCAAAATAGCCTCTTGCACTTTTATTTAAATAAATCATCTAGAGAGATTTGGTCATCTATATAAACTTTTTTATTCTGACATTTTCCACCTAGAGTCATTAATTTTTCATACATTGCAATACAATGAGCTTCTTTTATTGAATTATAGTGACAGTAGTTATCTTTAATACAAGTATATTTATTAATATATAAAGCACAAATATCAGCTATTTGAATAAAGTTATTCTTCTTTGAATCGAGATAGAATGACTTTTCTATAATATTCTTGTTATTGCATACTAATTTAGGATATAATAGTTCTATACTATGAGATATGTTTTGCAAGTCATCTGAGAATACAATACCATATGAACCAAGCATTTTCATATCTGCGTTAAAATTATTATAATTAAGAGAAAATGCATATAAGTATGGATCTATTTTTATATTATCACCAAATGTATGTAAAAGATGCTTTTTGAAAAGAGGTTTAAAAATACTAGTATAATATAATTTTAAATCACAAGATAAAATTAAATCTACAATTTTTTCTAATGCTTGTAAATTTTCTAACCAAGTATATTTGTTAAAAATTGAAGATTTAGGAGCATTAAATAATTCACTAGCGTGAATTTCATGATTTTTAAATTCAGGATATATTTTAATTTTTTCAGATTCGAAAAAGTCATTTATTTTGTGCCATTGAGTATCCTCCACTACGATTCCAGCAAGAGATAAAATTGGTTGCTCTTTATTTTCAAAGTCTGTTCCTGTATTTCCACTTTCGTCTGCATACATAAGATACATAAAAATCTCTCCTTATAAAATAATTATAATAATATTATAAATACTTTATAATAAAAAGTAAAGATTTATAATGTTGTTGTGATTATTATAAATTAAAATTATTTAACTTATTTATTATCATATTGCAGAATACTCAAAATTGCAGTATAATAATACCATTGATTAAAGAAGAAAAGAGGAGAGCAGTTATGAATTATAAAGAGTTAGCAGATTTACTTTTTCCAGATGCAAAACCAGTTGCATATTATGAGGAAAAATATCCAGCAAGAGATTTAAAAGAAGGTGCTGCTGTAACTAGATTTGCACCAAGTCCAACAGGTTTTGTTCATATTGGTGGACTTTATCAAAGTATTATAAATAGGAAATTGGCAGCTCAAACAGGTGGAGTTTTTATATTAAGAATAGAAGATACAGATCAAAAAAGACAAATAGAAAATGGTGTTGTACAAATAGTAGATTCACTTAAAGATTTTGATATAATACCTGATGAAGGAATGACTGGTGAAAATACAGAAAAAGGAATATATGGACCATATAAACAAAGTGATAGAAAAGATATATATCAAGCATTTGCTAAATATTTAATAGAGCAAGGAAGGGCATATCCATGTTTTGCAACTCCAGAAGAATTAGAGGAGATGAGAAAAAAGCAAGAGGCTGCTAAAATTAGGCCTGGGTATTATGGAATATGGGCTAAATATAGAACTTTGTCGGTAGATGAAGCGGCAGAAAAAATAAAAGCGGGAGATCCATGGGTTATACGTTTTAAATCTATGGGACAAGAAGATAGAAAGATTAAACATCATGATTTAATAAAAGGAAATATAGAATTTCCAGAAAATGATCAAGACATAGTTATAATAAAAGCTGACGGACTTCCAACATACCATTTTGCACATGCTGTCGATGACCATCTAATGAGAGTTACACATGTTGTTCGTGCAGATGAATGGCTATCTTCTGTACCTTTACATTTAGAGTTATTTAAAGCACTAGGATTTAAAACACCTAAATATGCGCATACAGCATCTATCATGAAAGAAGATGAAGGTAAAAAGCGTAAAATTAGCAAAAGAAAGGATCCAGAGGCAGCAGTTAGTTATTATCATGAAGAAGGAATTCCTTCACAAGCTGTTTATGAGTATTTATTAAATATAGCAAATTCAAATTTTGAAGGATGGAGAAAAGCAAATCCAGATAAAGATATTTCAGAATTTAAATTTGAACTTGGGAAAATGAGTGTAAGTGGAGCTGTTTTTGATTTAGTAAAACTTTTAGATGTTGCTAAAAATGTTATATCTAAATATACTAAAGAAAGACTATACGACGAAGTTTTAGTATGGGCAAAAAGATATGATGCAGAATTAGAAGAAATGCTAAAAAATAAAGAATATTCATTAAAAGTATTTGGAATAGAAAGAGGAAACGCAAAACCAAGAAAAGACATTGCAAAATGGAGTGACGTAAAAGAAAGCATTATATACATGTATGATAAAAAATTCTTAAATTCTAATACTGAATATCAATTTGGAAATATTAATGATAAAGAAGAAATAAAGAAAATATTAACTTCATATATGGAAAAACATTTCAATATGCAAGATGATAAGCAAACATGGTTTGATAAAATAAAAGATTTATCAGAAGAATTCGGATATGCAAGAGAAGTAAAAGAGTATAAGCAAAATCCGGAAAAATATAAAGGACATGTTGGAGATGTAAGCACAGTATTAAGAGTTGCCCTAACAGGAAGACAAAATACACCAGACTTATATGAAATAATGCAAGTCATGGGAGAAGAAAGCATTAGAGAAAGGATAGACAAGATAATAAAATAATAAAGAATGTCTAGGCAAGATAAATAATAAAAATTAAACAATAGAAAAAATAATTAAAGTAAAATAATAATAAAATAGCAAAGGGCGGTGGATGTTTTAATTCCACCGCTCTTCATGGCTGACCCTAAAAGGATCAAAACTGAGTGAGGCGTATTAATTGCCGACGAGCGTAAGCAGCATTCTCTGACAGAGAACAAATACCGGCGAGTTTGGATTTTGAAGCCCAAATTTTAACCGAAGAGCCACTGACAGTACATTGACTGTTTGGAAAATGATCGCATAAGCTTAGCACAAAGGCTTCAGCCCGATCTTTGTTGTCAAACTCCATTTTGAGATCTGCTGTACGTGAGGGCGAATTTGTTTTTTTATGTGCCATAAATGCCACACTCCAATATGGTTATTTGTCCAACTGAACTAACCGTGATAAATGTTCGCTGAACATATTACTATTATAATACTAAAGTCTTACATAGTCAACAAAGTCAACATAATTTAAACCATAAATGTTATTTGTGACTTATTAATTAATATATTTAAACTAATGTTATATCTAAATATTAGTTATGTCTAAATATTCGAATATTTTGTTCCAAGTTTCTTCAGAATATATTTTCCTTTCACTTGAAAATGGAATAAAAGTAAAATCACGCATAGGATTTAATTCATCTTGTAAAGCCCTTACAGTATCATTTACTTTAGTAACTGCAATTTTATCTGCTTTATTTGCTATAATAATACAAGGTAAATTGCTATGTACTATGTAATCATACATTATTCTATCATTTGCTCCAGGTGAATGCCTAATATCAATTAAGAATATTACTAAAGCTATATTTTTAGATTTTCTTAAATACTCATCTATAAAAGAATTTACTTTTGCTTGCTCTTGCTTAGACATTTTACTATATCCGTATCCAGGTAAATCTACAAAATAAAATTTATTATCTATATTATAGAAATTAATTTGTCTTGTTTTTCCAGGTTCACTGCTAGTTCTAGCAAGTTTTTTCCTGTTCACCATAGTATTAATAAACGATGATTTTCCAACATTAGATTTTCCTACAAGAACGATTTGCGGTAAATTATTTTGTGGATATTGCTTAGGATTAACAGCCGAAATTTCGAATTGTGGATTTTTTATATTCATATAATTCTCCCTATGAATTCATATTAAACAAGTTATTTTTTTGGTACTAATTTTTCAGTACCACCCATATAAGGCCATAATACCTTTGGAATGCTAACGCTACCATCCTCGTTGTAGTTATTTTCAAGTAAAGCAATTAACATACGAGGTGGGGCAACAACTGTATTATTTAAAGTATGTGCATAATAATTACCTTTTTCGCCTTTAATACGTATTCCTAAACGTCTAGCTTGTGCGTCTGTTAAGTTAGAACAACTTCCAACTTCAAAATATTTCTTTTGTCTTGGACTCCAAGCTTCAACATCACAACTCTTAGCTTTTAAATCTGCCAAATCTCCACTGCAGCATTCTAATGTACGTACAGGGATGTCCATACTTCTAAATAACTCAACTGTGTATGACCATAATTTATCATACCAATTCCAGCTATCTTCTGGTTCACATACAACAATCATTTCTTGTTTTTCAAATTGATGTATACGATAAACTCCACGTTCTTCAATACCATGTGCACCTTTTTCTTTTCTAAAGCATGGTGAATATGATGTCATAGTATAAGGAACTTCTGACTTTGGAAGTAATTGACCTTTAAATTTTCCTATCATTGAATGTTCACTTGTACCGATTAAATATAAGTCTTCGCCTTCAATTTTATACATCATAGCGTCCATTTCTTCAAAACTCATAACGCCATCAACAACGTCACTTCTTATCATAAATGGAGGGATGCAATATGTGAATCCTTTATTAATCATAAAGTCCCTTGCATATGCAAGAACTGCTGAATGAAGCCTTGCAATATCTCCTACTAAATAGTAAAAGCCATTTCCTGCAACTCTACGTGCTGAATCTAGGTCTATTCCAGCAAAAGATTCCATTATATCTGTGTGGTATGGAACTTCATAAGGTGGAACAACAGGGTCTCCAAATTTTTCTATTTCTACATTTTTGCTGTCATCTTCACCAATAGGAACAGAATCATGTATAATATTAGGGATTTTCATCATTCTTTCCTTTATTTCTGCATTATACTTTTCTTCAAGTTTCTCATTTTCTTCAAGTTCTGCATTTATATTTTGTACTTGTTTTTTTATTTCTTCTGCTTCGGATTTTTTATTTTCTTTCATCAAGGAACCAATTTGACTACTTAATGAATTTCTTTGCATTCTAAGCTCGTCACCTTTTAATTTTACCTCACGATTTTTTTCATCTAAATCTTTTACTTCGTCTACTAAGACAAGTTTGTGGTCTTGGAATTTCTTCTTGATATTTTCTTTCACAAGATCTGGATTTTCACGAATTAGTTTAATATCAATCATGAACATTACCTCTTTTCTTAAATAATGACACCATTTTATCATAAAAGCCTTATATAATCAAGAATTGCTTTAAAAATAATAATTATGCATGAAAAACAATGATTATGTTGACCTAAAAGTTTATCCATGCTATATTATGTGAAAACAAAAAAATTTTATAAAAATATAAGAAAAAACAAACTTTTTAATAAGTTTAATCGTCTAATATTTTGAAGAACACAATGGGAGGACATTTGTGAAAAAGAATGAAGCAATACAAGTATTAATAGAATATGTAAGAACAAATGAAGCTAGATTATACCGCATAGCATATAGTTATGTAAAAGACGAAGAAACTGCTTTAGATATGGTTCAAGATGCAATTGAAAAGGCAATTAAAAAAATTTACACGCTAAAGCATAAAGAGTACGTAAAAACATGGTTTTATCGTATTTTAGTTAACAGATGTATGGACAATTTAAAAAGAAGAAGTGTAAGGCAAGAAATTTGTTTAGAAGATTATCTTATCAACGAAGAAGACAAAGAATATATAGATATCTATCGTTCTATAGATAAACTAAAACCGAAATTTAGAACTGTTATTGTATTGCGTTATTTTGAAAATATGAAATTAGAAGAAATTGCTCAAATTACAAACACTAATGTAAGCACTGTTAAAACAAGATTGTATAAAGCACTGAAAGATTTAAAAACAGAGCTAATGTAAAAAAATATACTATTTAAATTTAAGTATTAGAATAGATCCAAAAAAGATAGAAAGGATATTTATGAACAAATTAAAAAAAGCAAGCCAATTTTATGAATCTTTAAAAATACCCAAACAATTAGAATATACTGTTGAAAGTGCATTTAGAGAAAATAAGAAAACAAAAAGAAAATGGGTATTTACAAAAACTATATTAGCGATTACTTGTTCTGCATGTTTTGCGTTTTTTATCATGGTAAATACAAATATGTCTTTTGCAAATGCTGTTAGCAATATACCAATTGTTAGAGATATTGCAGAAATTTTTACTATTAGAGATTATAAAGAAGATAATGAATCAGAATTTATCGATGCAAAAATTCCTGCACTCAGAAATACTGGTAATACTGCTTTAGAAAAAAGGATAAATGCAGAAATTATGCACAAAGTAGATGCATTAGTACACGACGTAAAAAACAGGGCAAAGGAATATCAAAATATCTTGAAAGAAGCAAATTATACAGATGCAGCAATTAAAAGAATAGAAGTTCAAATTGATTATGAAATAAAATCAAATACAAAAGATAGGGTATCATTTGTATTAAGCAAGACAGAATATTTTGGAAGTAACTATACAGAAAAATATTACTATAATGTAGATTTAACTACAGGAAAAGATATTACTTTAAAAGATATGTTAGGGGAAAATTATAAAAGTATTGCTAATTCACAAATAAAAGAACAAATTCAAGAAAGAATAGAAAATGATGAAAATGCAATGTTCTTTAGCGAAGAAGATGATCCATACTTAGAAGATGGTTCCTCATTTAAGTCTATTAGTGATAAGCAAGAATTTTATATAAATGAAGAAGGAAATGTTGTTATTGTATTTCCAAAATATACAATTGCACCAGGCTATATGGGCATTTTAGAATTTGAAATTAAGAAGTAGAAATTATATGAAAAAACACCCAAAATGCAAGATAATACATGATAATTTTAGAAAAAATAAGGAATAAGAACGTAGGAAGTGAACAAAAATGAATATATTAAATGTTGTAGAACTAGTAGTTGCCATTACTTTAATTATTTTTATAGTTTTATTACATACAAGTAATAAGAAACTAAAACTATATAGAGTAGTATTTTTAGAAATTACGTTAGTTGCGATTTTAGGACATGTTGGTTATAACTTATTTTTTAGACAACCAACAATTGAAATATTAGGAGATAAAAAAATTACAATAGAAGCTGGAAAAGATTATGAAGATAAAGGGGCAAGAGCAAAGCTAAGAGGCAAAGATATTTCAAAAATTTTAAAAGTAAAAAATGAGGTTAATCCTAAGAAGCCAGGAGAGTATAAAGTATATTATGAGTTAATCTATAAAA
>ERZ1643251.2551-NODE-2551-length-18360-cov-6.294837_pt1 | contig 18360 bp, 18 predicted proteins | sample MGYA00579261_ERZ1643251 | MGnify/ENA primary metagenome ERZ1643251 (study PRJEB29033, sample SAMEA4952267) | chicken gut metagenome | biome: Broiler Chicken; feature: Gastrointestinal Tract; material: Caecum | place: Ireland | collected 2018 | study: Broiler...
GCTAATTAGCATCTCTTTTGCGTGTTTTAATTTATTTTAGCTGTGAATAGTAACATAAAAAGTGGGAAATTATTAAAATAAATTGCTAATTTTTAATATTTATAATATAATAATAATTGCTTAAGGAAGGGAAAATATATGAAAAAAAATGTACATGAAATTGAAATTAAATTAGATAAGGAATGGATTTCTACTTTAGATGCAACATTTAAAAAGAAAAATAAAGAAACTAAGATTGATGGATTCCGTAAGGGAGCTGCTCCAAAAGATGTTTATTTAAAACATTTTGGTATAGAATCTTTATATATGGATGCTGTTGATGCATGTATAAGTGTTGCTTATAAAAAGGTATTAGATGAAAACAAGCTAGTTCCTGTTACTGAACCAAAAGTTGATGTAACTGGTATAAGTGATTCTAATGTAATATTTAAGTTTACTATCATTACTAAACCAGAAGTAACTTTAGGAGAATATAAAAACTTAAAAGTTAAGAAAGAAAAAGTTACTGTTAGTGATGATGAAATCAAACATGAAATTGATCATTTAAGAGAACATTTAGCAGATGTAGTAGTAAAAGAAGATGGCGAAGTAGCAGAAGGTGATACAGCTGTAATCGATTTTACTGGCTTTGTTGATGGTAAAGAACTTGATGGTGGTAAGGGAGAAAACTTTCCGCTTGAAATAGGAAGTCATTCATTTATTCCAGGTTTCGAAGAAGGTCTAGTTGGACTTAAGGCTGGAGAAGAAAAGACTTTAGAATTAAAGTTTCCTGAAAATTATGTTGAAGATTTAAAAGGTAAAGATGTTACTTTCAAAGTAAAAGTAAATGAAGTTAAAATGCGTGTTTTACCTGATGTTAATGAAGATTTCTTTAAAGACCTTGGTTATGATGATGTTAAAACTGAAGATGAATTAAAGGAAAAAATTAAAGAAGAAATTAAACATCAAAAAGAACATCAAGTTGAAGATGAATTTATTGATAAATGTTTAGAAGCTGCTGCTAAAAATATGAAAGTTGATATCAATGAAGAAATCATCGAAGATGAAGTACATCGCATGATTGATGAATATGCTCGTCAACTACAAATGCAAGGAATGAATATCAATGATTATTATAAGATGACTGGTACAACTGAAGAAGATTTACATAAGATGATGGCTCCAGAAGCAGAAAAGAGAGTAAAATATCGTTATTTAATCGAAGGCATTGCTGATGCTGAAGACCTTAAATTTACAGAAGAAGAAATTAAGGCTAGGGCTGAAGAAATGGCTAACCAATTTGGTATATCTCAAGAAGAACTTATTAAAGCATATGGTTCTATGGATATTATTGAATATGATTTAAGAATGCATAAAGCTTTAGAAATATTAAAGGAAAATAATTAAATATATTGGACACTATAAGTAGTGTCTTTTATTTTGATTAAACTTAACCATGCGTGGTTATGAATAATCACTCACTTATTGTTACACTATAGTAATGAGTGATTGGAATGAAAATAAATGATGCGGTATCTCAAAAGCTATTGAAGATTTGTAGCAATTCAACAATAACAGCAAATAATTGGCTGTATATGGGGTTATATGAATGGACAATTACTCCGCGCTCATCGTACTCGAATAACGTGTTCTACGTGAGTTATATCGGCAGCTTGGACCGCAACGTCGCGAACTGCGGCTATTCAGCCCGCCCTGTCTTTTATCTAGAATCTAATGTAGAACTTAGCGGAGGAACAGGAACTTCAAGTGATCCATATCGCCTTGCAGTGTGATGACCTTTAAGCCTCCGCCGGCGGCTCTCAATCCGCCCGGAGGCCGCGAGTTATCAACAAAAAACAAAGTTAACTAAATGTAAATAAGAAAGGATGATAGTTGGGATATAACTGTTCTGGTTGAATATAATGAGAAATATTATAAATGTTATCAGTCACAAAGTAAGAAAATTGTTATTTGAGTAAACTTTATTATTTAGACTAATAACATTATCCGACTGATAATATCGTATCAGTTAATATATTTTTTTAACGCTTTGATGTTTAGAAAGACAACAAATAGGATATTTACTATTTCTGAAATTACTAAACTGTAAATTCCAATATGACAAAGAGAGAGAATGCTCAAAACTATTAATTTAATTACAACACCCCATAATGATATTTTCATACTGGTTTTAGCATCTCCAAGCGCTTGTAGGCTAGATGTAAGTACTCCTTCTAAATAAAATAAGACAAATATAGGAGCAAGTATTTTAATATATTTGCTTCCGATTGTTGTTTTATAAAGACTAAATAATAATGGGTCGCGAAATATATAAATAAATGTAGAGAAAATAAGGCCAATCAAAAAAGCAAACAATAAACCTTGTTTTATTCTTCTTTTGACCATTTGCATATTACCTTGGGCATAAAATTTACTCACCTCCGGAAGCAAGGATGTGGATACTGCTGCAATGAAAAATGATGGCATAGTAAGTAAAGATATACTATAAGCATTATAAGCCCCATATTCCGCTAAAATATAAGAACTGGGATAACCAGAATATAAAAGTAAGTTAGTTAGAATTATTGGTTCAAAAAAATAACCAATATTACCAATAATCCTACTTGAAACAGTAGGAAGAGAAATATCTAAAATATTAGATATATTGTTCATACTGGGAGATAAGTTTGTTCTTAGATTAATTTTTCGAGGAAGAAAGAAAAAGAAAACAATAATACTGCTTATTTCTGATATTATGGTAAGTAATACTAAACCAATTACAGCATACATGATGCCTTTATCTATTAAAATTGGTAGAACTATTATAATTATTATTAAACGAATTATTTGTTCAATTATGTTGCTTGTTGCGTGTGGCAGCATATTTTGTTTGCCCGCGAAATATCCTTTTAAAACACTAGAAATTGAAACAAAAGGCAAAGTTAGTACCATGGCAACAAGAATAGGCCCTGCTAGTGGTTCTTTTAATAGGGTTGTTGCAATAAAATTATGAGTAAGAAGAATGATGATTATTAATATAGCATTAATTCCTAATATTAATGCTGCAGCTGATGTAAGAATACGAATACTTCTTCCTTTGTTTTCAGCAACTAATTTGGAAATAGATATGGGTATAGAAAGAGTGGCTATAGTTAAAAGTAAAGAATAAGTAGGAGTAGCAATAGTATATAGACTAATACCATAAGGCCCTATAATTCTAGTATAAACAATTCTAATTACAAAACCGATTACTTTAGTAAGTAAGCCACTTAATATTAAAATAATTGTCGATTTTATGAATATATTATCTTTTTTAATCATGATTCTCCTTTAAATAAATGTTTTAATGTTATATAATAAATATATGTGGTAAGTATTAATACTTTAAAAATTATGAGGTGAAACATTGATGAAGAATGAAAAAGATACAATTACATTTGAAAAATTAGAACCACGACTTAAAAAAAGAGACAATTATGAGGAAATAAAAAAAGCTTATGAATATGCGTTTAATGAACATAAGGGAATGAAGAGGTTAAGTGGGGATGATTTTATTACCCATCCTTTGGAAGTTACTAAAATACTTATGGATTTAAATGTCGATGATACGACGATTATTGCTTCTTTACTTCATGAAGTAATTAATAATGGTAATACTACTTTTGAAGATTTGAAAGAATTATTTGGTGATGAAGTGGCAATGATTGTTAATTCAGTTTCTAAAATTAATAAATTGGAACTTCCTGATAATAATGAAAAGTCCGTAATTTATTTGCGAAAGATTCTTGTTGGTTTAGCAGAAGATGTACGAGTTTTATATATAAAACTTGCCGATAGACTTCATAATATGCGAACTAATTGGGCGATTAATCCTGCAAAACAAAAGGAAAAAGCCAATGAAACAATGAGTGTGCTTGTACCTATTGCCCATAGATTAGGGATAAATTCTATTAAAAGTGAATTAGAAAATTTATCGCTATATTATTTAAAACCAGATGTATATAATGATATTTTGGAAAAACTTAATAATACAGTAGCAGAACTTGATGATTACTTAGAAGAGATGAAAGAAAGTATCATCGAACTTCTAACGGATGCTGGTATTACATTTGAGATTAAGGGAAGAGTTAAAAGTGTTTATAGTATCTATAATAAACTTAATAATGGTAAAGAATGGAATAAGATTTATGATATTTTAGCCTTAAGGGTATTTGTTAATACGGAAGCAGAATGTTATCAAGTAATTGGGTTAATTCACTCTCGTTTTAGACCGATGCCTAAACGTTTTAAAGATTATATCGCTAGTCCTAAAGAAAATATGTATCAGTCTTTACATACGACAGTTTTTGGAGTAGAAGGAAAAGTATTTGAAATTCAAGTTCGGACATACGAAATGGATGAAATTGCTGAAAAAGGGGTAGCAAGTCATTGGTCATATAAAGAAAAAGGAACTAAAAAGATTCAAAATATTATGGAGCAAAAATTAGAAATGTTTCGTAATGTTATTGAAGCAAGTATTAATGAATCAGATGTCGATTTTGAAGCAACAGTTAATTCTAATATTTTTTCCGAATCAATTTATACTTATACTCCGAAAGGAGATGTCATAGAACTTCCAGTAGGTTCTACACCGATAGACTTTGCTTATCGAATCCATTCAAAAGTTGGAGATACCACGGTTGGTGCCATCGTTAATGATCAAATAGTGCCACTTTCTTATGAACTACAAAATGATGATGTGGTAAATATTAAAACTAATGCTAGTGCCACTCCAAATAAAGATTGGATAAATATTGCTAAAACTAATCAAGCCAAGAATAAGATTAAAGCTTACTTTAGCAAAAAGGATAAAGAAGAATATATTGCTAAGGGAAAAGAAATATTAGAAAAAGAGCTTCGCAAGAGGCGTCTTGCATTTAATGAAGTTTTAACTACTGATGCAATAAATAAAATTACTAAAGATTTAAAATTAAAAGATTTAGATGATTTGTATTTAGCAATTGGTTCTCTTAGATATACGGCAGGTTATATAATTAATTTATCAAGTGATGATAAGCATAATGTTGAAGATGCGTTGCTTGAACGTAAAAGAGAAATGCCTAAAATTAATTATAAGAGCGATATTTTGGTTGAAGGAACCCCTAATATCATGGTTAATATTGCTAAATGCTGTATGCCAGTTAAAGGTGATGAAATAATTGGTTATATTACTAAAGGTCAAGGTATAAGTGTTCATAAGAAAAATTGTCCTAATGTTCCTCTTAGTAGTGAAAGAGTTATCGATGTTGCTTGGAATATGGAAAGCACTAATTATTATTACACCAACATTTATGTAACTATCAAAGATACTAAGGATATTTTAGCAGAGGTAATTACGGAAATTGGCAAAAAAGATTCTTTGGTAAGGTCATGTAGAACAATTGAAAAAGAAGATAGATTAATTTATGAATTGAATATACGAATTAAAGATAAAGAAGAATTGGAAAAAATTGAAAATGCTATTTTAAAAATAAGCAATGTTATAGAAGTATCTAATTCTTTATAGAAAGGTATTTATGAAAAAGACTATCATGGTTGATATGGATGAAGTAATAACTGAAGGGGGATTTCTTCATCTAATTAATGATTTTGCTGGAACAAATTATACTAGAGATGATATTAAGGATTATTATATGCAGGATTTAGTTTCTGATAAGACGGCTTTTTTTAAATATTATGTTACTAAAAATCAATATAATTATTGTAGACTTTTACCGGATGTTGTAGAAGTATTAAAATATTTACAAGAGTTTTTCGATATTTATATTGCTACAGCCTATGTAATAAATGAGATTCCTAGAGAATGCGGTATAAATTTGGTCCAAAAATATGAATATTTATATGATAATTTGCCTTTTATATCTCCACAGAATTATATATTTATTAATAATAAGGAATTGCTTAATTGTGATATTAAAATAGATGATTGCTTAGATAATTTGAAAAACGCAAAAATAAAATTACTTTTTACTTCTTATCACAATAATGATTTAAGTGATGAATATTTAGGTAGTCTAGGAGTTATAAGAGTAAATAGTTGGTTAGAAATTAAGGATATTTTGATGAAGGAGGCAAGCGATGAAGGTTGTAGTTCAAAGGAGTAAATATAGTAAAGTTGAAGTTGATGGAAAATTAGTTAATGAAATTGATTCAGGTTTAGTTTTGCTCGTGGGTTTTACGCAAACTGATACTGAAAAAGAAGTAAAAAATATGGCTAGAAAAGTTGCAAATCTGCGGATTTTTGATGATGATGCTGGAGTTATGAATAAGTCAATATTAGATGTTGGAGGAGAAGTTTTATCGATTTCACAATTTACTTTATATGGCGATGCTACCAAAGGAAATAGACCATCTTATATAAAAGCTTTGAATGGAAATGATGCTATTAAACTTTATGAAATGTTTAATGATGAATTAAATACATATGTTAAAACAAAACCTGGTATTTTTGGAGCTGATATGCAAGTATCAATCCATAATGATGGACCAATTACAATACTTTTGGAAATGTGAAAAAGTATTTAAAAGAAAATTTGTATTTTAAATATGTTATAGTTGCTGTAATTTCTTTAATTGTTGATTTGTTTTTATTTAGTGTTTTTAATTATTTATTGGAAAATAAAGTTGTTTATGCAATTATAATATCTTCATATTTAGCTAGAATAATATCATCATTAGTTAATTATTATTTAAATAAGCATGTTGTTTTTAAATACGATAAACAAAACAATAAAGATACCACATTATTTAAATATTTTGGATTAGTGATTATTAATATTAGTATATCAGGTTTAATGGTCGAATTAATTCATGCAGTATTTCCTATTTATGCGACATTTATTAAATTAGTAGTCGATTTAGGTATTTTTGTTTTAAATTTTTTAATTCAAAAATATTGGATTTTTAAAAGACCCTAAATTTAGGGTCTTTTTCTTAAGTTTACAAAAATAAATGTTTGTGGTATACTAGTTAAACTTTCTAAAAAAGGGGGAATTTTGATGGAAAGTGCATTTGTAAAATTTAAAAAAATACTAAAAGAAGATTGTAGCTATTATAAAACATGCTTTAATGTTGCAAAAAGAGAGTATACTATTGCTGGGAATGAAGCGGTAAAACAATTAAGTCAGCTTCGAGCAGAAAAAACTTTTGAAATAGATGGTACTCAAGTTGTTGGTAGTCTTTTTAGAGTAGATAAAGACAGTTTAGAAGCTATACCATTTAGAAAACTGCTATATACTCATGAATCTGCTAGAGAGTATAATTATTGTGCACGTGAGGTGCAAAAAATAATTAATTCTTTTGATAATGAAAAAGCGATTAATTATATAGAAAATATGGATGTTTTGTTGTCTATACTTATTTCATTTGTAGCTAATAATCGTACCAGTATAAGTGAAGCAACGCAAGTTTTGGGAGCAGCAATTTATTTTAATTTTAAAAAAGCACGTAAACATAAAGATGATCCAAGAAAAGAACATTATAGTGATTTAAGTAAATATTTTAATGCCGATGGAACGTTTGCTTATGTAGATGGTGTTGAAGGTCTTTATGAATGTTTGAAAAATTTTGTGCAAAATGATGCTGGTTTTATGAGATTTGAAGCTAGTTATGATGGCTATAAAAGTGATGATTTTTTCTTAGATATAGTTCGTTTATATTTAGAATTTTATCGAGATTTTCCAATTATGGAAGATGAAATATCTACTATTAAATCTTCTGCTATACAAGTGTATCCTGAAAGTATAAGAAAGTATTATAAGGACGGAAAGTTAATAAGTATTCCTGAAGATATTCAAGAGTTTTTGGAAAATTTAAAAGAGTTAAATGTATCACCACAAGAAATTAGATATATTTTATCATTAATTGAGATGGAAAAAGCAGTACAATTAGAAAATAATTTACGTGGTTTTTATGAAAATGATGAAGCAGAGTTTATTAGTACTGCTGAAAAAGTTTTAGAAAATATGAAACCTTATGAAGCTAATTATTATGAAATAAAAGAAATTTTAGTAGAATTACAAACTCTAGAAGGCTTATTTATTAGTAGTGAAAATGATGAAGACCGAGATTATATTTTAGAAGAAAAAGATGCATATATAGTAAGGCTAAGGATATTAATAGTTCCAGAAGAAGAAATAGAACCACTTAATATTGCTTTTTTATGTGATACCGATGGAGAAACATATTTTAATAAAGATTTAGCTGATATTGACAAAAGTATTAGAAAAAGAGTAGATAGTTTGATTCTTAAAATAAATAATGATAATAAGAGAAACTTTAGAGAAGTTTATTCTAATGAAGTAGTAGATATGAAAATGTATGAAGTTGTAAATCCGAATTTACATATCATATTTACAGAATTGCCTGGAAATGTTTATTTAATAATCGGAGTAGCAGCAACTGGTAAAGGTTATAGAGAAATACCTTATAGGCTTGCAAATGGGGAAAATCGTCAAAATATAGCAGAAATAATTGAAGCAATAAAAGATGTTAAAATTAAAAGAAAATATTTGACTGAACAAAATAGTAAGATACCTTCTTTTACAGATAAAAGAACTAGAAAATAAATTGACAAGAAAATTTTAATATAGTATATTAGATGTATAAATTATTTGTTTATTCCAGTAGTTAATTTGGACTTTAGAGAAAGCTAGTGGTTGATGGAAACTAGTAAGAAAGAATTGATGAAGATAAATAAACGATAAATAATACGTAATTCTGCGTTAAAGAAAAAAGAGCATAGATTCTATGAATTAAGGTGGCACCGCGGTATTGTTCCGTCCTTAAGTTATAGAGTCTTTTTATTTTTTAAGGGAGATGATTTTTATGAATTTGAATACAGATTATAGTATTAAAAATGTTGGTGAACAAATAACTTTAAATGGTTGGGTTGCTAAAGTGCGAGATCTTGGGGGAGTTATATTTATCGATTTAAGGGATAGATCTGGCATTATGCAATTAGTTGTAAGACCTGATAGTGCTTGTTATGCTTTAGCTAGTAGTTTAAAAAATGAATATGTCATTAAAGTTACTGGAAAACTTGTTGCTAGGGAAAAGGCCAATTTAAATATTCCTACTGGGGAAATAGAAATGGAAGTAGAGAAATTAGAACTTTTAAATAAGTCTTTAGAATTGCCTTTTGAAGTAAGTGATAATACGACAGCTTTGGAAGATACACGTCTTAAGTATCGTTATTTAGATTTAAGGCGTAATAGTCTAAGTTCTAATCTTATTACAAGACATAAAATAACTTTAGCAGTAAGAAATTTCTTGGATAAAGAAAGATTTATCGAAGTAGAAACTCCAGTTTTATGTAAAAGTACTCCAGAAGGGGCAAGAGATTATTTAGTTCCTTCACGAGTAAATAAGGGTAAGTTTTATGCTCTTCCACAATCCCCTCAAATATTCAAACAACTTTTGATGGTTGGAGGAATTGAAAGATATTTTCAAATTGCTAAGTGTTTTAGAGATGAAGATTTAAGAGCAGATCGTCAACCGGAATTTACGCAAATTGATATTGAAATGAGTTTTGTTTCGGAAGATGATGTTATGAGTTTAGCAGAAAGATTAGTTGCTCATGTATTTAAAGAAATTAAAGGTATAGATATAAAACTACCTTTGATGAAAATGAAGTATGATGATGCTATTAGTAAATATGGCTCTGATAAACCTGACTTAAGATTTGATATGGAAATTCAAGATATAACTAGTATTTTTGCTAATACGGAAATAGGATTTTTTAAAAGTAATTTGGAAAATGATGGAATAATCAATGCTGTAGTTGCTAAAAATGCAGCGGATAAATATTCAAGAAAAGAAATTGATAAGTTGACTGATTATGTTAAAACTTATAAAGCTTCAGGATTAGCTTATTTAAAAGTGGAAGATGAAATGTCTGGCTCAATTGCTAAATTATTAAGTGCTAATGAAAGAACTGATTTAATTAACAAATTAAATTTAGAAAAAAATGATATTGTATTTATTATAAGTGATAAATATAATGTTGTTAAAACGGCTTTAGGTTCTTTAAGATGCAAACTTGGACGTGATTTGGGATTAATTAATCCGGATGATTATAAACTTCTTTGGGTAGTAGATTTTCCTTCATTTGAATGGAGTGAAGAAGAAGGGAGATTTATGGCAACACATCACCCATTTACGGCTCCGAAAGATGAAGATGTCGATAAACTTTTAACTGACAAAGCACATTGTTATTCTAAAGCATATGATATAGTTATTAATGGTTATGAAGCTGGCGGTGGATCAATTCGTATTCATGATGAGGCAGTACAAGAAAAAATGTTTGAAGCTTTAGAACTTACTCCAGAACAAATAAAGACTAAGTTTGGTTTCTTTGTTGATGCTTTAAAATATGGTACACCACCACATGGAGGGCTTGCTTTTGGGCTTGATAGACTTACAATGCTTTTAACAGGAACTGAAAATATTAGAGACGTTATAGCATTTCCTAAGACTGCATCTGCAAGTGATTTGATGAGTGAATGCCCAAATGTTGTAGATGATGCTCAACTAAAAGAATTAGGTATAAAAATTGAAAAATAATTAGACTGTTTAGGAATATCCTAAGCGGTTTTTATTTTTATTGCAAAGTTATTCAATTTACATATTGAAAACGGACAAATGTTATGCTATGCTGTATTTAGTTATAGGGGGTATACAATATGAATGATTTAGTAAAAGGCGAAATTGATATTAAAAATTTAATTTATGAGATTCGTGGAGTCCAAGTAATGCTTGATAGTGATTTAGCAAAACTTTATGAATGTGCTAATGGGACAAAATCGATAAATTTAGCTGTAAAAAGACATATAAATAGATTTCCAGAAAGATTTATGTTTCAATTAACTAAAGAAGAATTAAATAATTTGCGGTTTCAATTTGAAACCGCAATTGAAAACAATATGTCAAGAAGTTTGCCATTCGTATTTACTGAACAAGGAGTAGCAATGCTTGCAACTGTACTTAGAACTTCTGTTGCGGAGGAAGTAAGCATCAAAATAATGGATGCTTTTGTAGCTATGCGTAAATATATATCAAGTAATCTGTTGTTAACAAAAAATATAAATAATGTGTTTTGGTTCAGATGCCGAAACGTGTCCTTATGAAAATTTGTATAGAATAATCGGAGTATTTAATGATAATAATGAATACAGAATAAAATTAATAAAAGCAGATTACTCCACTATAGATGATCTTGGGACAAATGGTGATTACAGTGGTAAAATAACCGATTTTGTAGCTGAAAAAGACATATTATATTATTACAAAGGTCAAGAAGATGTCAATAATATTGCTATATACGATTGGAACAGAGTTAACTATTATTTGGCGACACAAAATGCCAGAAGTGTTAATTTATGGGACTATAGTGAGTTGAATAAAACCAATCTAAATGACTATTTTGTTCACAATCTTGGATATGATAGTTCAAAATGGATTGATACAACTTCTTGGCAGGTTGGTATATTAGCTACAGATTTCATGGAATATATAACCAAGGAAATCTTTGATAAGGAATTTAGCTCAAATGAAACAATTCAGCATGATGCAAAAGTTGGATTGATGTATGTAAGCGATTATAAATATGCTTTATCTTCGAGCTATTGGAATATGACCGAAACTGAAATTAGAGAACAATATGAAACTTTTTATCATAATATAAACAATAATAACTGGCTAGATTCAGGGCTGCCAGAGTGGTTGATAACAAGATACTCGGATGGCATTGCTGTATTTGGAACTTATTATTTGGGCCATTTAGTGCCCCAGGGAGTGTGGGGTGCACAAACTGCAGTACGACCATGCTTTTATCTTAAATCTAATGTTGCTTATGAGAGTGGAGATGGATCTTTAGAAAATCCCTATCACTTATCAGTATAATAATATAGGTTAACTGTTCAAACAAATAATAATGCATTGCATAATTGACTTATTATAGAATATATATTAAAATATCCCTTATCAAATGAGGGATATTTTATGTTTGAGTTAACTGCTGGTGAAAAGCAAAGATTAGAAAAGTTTATTAGGGAAAATAAGACTAAATATTCTAAAGGAATTCAAGATTTTTTTGATGAAGCTTTTGATATTGATGAAATATATGAAAATGATTTTATGGGACAAATTTATGCGTATTTATTCACTGAAAAGTATGCAAATAGTCCACATGTTTATATTTATTTTATTGAATTATTATATAATAAATTTCCTAATTTATCCAGAAGCAAAATATTAGAAGTAGCTAGTGGTTATATACCAGGGCTTGCTATTTTAATAAACGAATTGTATAAACCAGAAGAAAAGATAACTTGTGTTGATCCAAAATTAATAGGGATAATAGTTCCGAGAATTATTCAAAAAAAAGAATATTTTACTAAACGCACTGATACAACAAAATATGATTTGTTAATTGCTCATTGTCCTTGTGATGCTTTTGATGATATGGTTGAAAGTGTTTTAACTTCACCAACCAACATGTGTGTACAAACTTGTCCATGTCGCAGTTTTCCTTTTTATAGTAAATGGGAATTTGATTATTATATGGAGGGGCAAATTGATAGACTTCGGACTCTAGAAGATAAAGGATATAATGTTGAAGTTGATAAAACGGATGCTTATTCTTATACTTTTTCTCCAGTTGTGACAGTATTAAAAAGAGAATTTCCTAAAATAAAACATTCTAGAAAATAAAAATTTTGCGGTGCTATCTAAATGGATTGCACTTTCTTTTTTCTAATGGTAAAATATTCTTATGTGAAAGGATGATACAAATGATTGCAAAACCTAAGGGTACATATGATTTGATGGGAGTGGATGCTAAAATCTATACTTACATTAGTCATGAAATTGAAGATATGATGTCTAATTTTAATTATGAGCTTATTAGAACTCCAATATTTGAGGCAAGTGAACTATTTCATCGTAGTGTTGGTGAAGGAACAGATATTGTTACTAAAGAAACTTATGATTTTATAGATCGGGGTAGTAGAAATATAACTTTAAGACCAGAAGGAACTGCTGGGGTAGTTCGTAGTTTAATTGAAAATAAATTATATGGTAATAGAAATGATGCTATTAAACTTTATTATAATGGGACAATGTATCGTTATGAAAGACCACAATCAGGTAGAAATAGGGAATTTACGCAATTTGGAGTAGAAGCATTTAATTCAAATGATCCGATGCTTGATGCCGAAGTAATCAGCATAGGATATTATTTGCTGAATAATTTAGGAATAGAAGCAACTGTTGCTATTAATTCACTTGGTGATGCTGAATCAAGAAAAAAATATACAGAAGCATTGGTTAATTATTTAAAACCACATATAAATGATTTGTGTGAAGATTGCCAAAACAGAATTAATACAAATCCTTTAAGAATACTAGATTGTAAAGTAGATAAAGATAACGAAATACTTAAGAATGTTCCGAAAATTAGTGATTATTTAAGCGAAGAAAGCAAAGATCGTTTTGAAAAGCTTAAGGGTTATTTAAATGTTTTAGATATTAATTATGAGGTTAATGAGAGCATTGTTCGTGGTCTTGATTATTACGATGAAAATGTTTGGGAATACATTGCTGATAGTGATGGTGTAACTCTAGGTGGTGGTGGTAGATATAACCACTTAGTAGAAAATCTAGATGGCCCAAGTATTCCTGCAGTTGGTTTTGCTATGGGTATTGAAAGAATAATATTAAATATTAAAGAAAATATAGATGTTAAAAATCTAGGCCAAGCTGTTGACGTTTATATAATGAGTGTCAGTGAAGAAGAAAAGATGCATGCGCTAGAACTTGCACAATATTTAAGGCTTAATAATGTAGCAACTGAAATAAATAGTACTAATTTAAGTATGAAATCTCAATTTAAAATTGCTGATAACTTACAAGCTAAGTTCTTAATTATTTTAAATAATGAAGATTTACAAAAAGGCTTAATAAATATTAAAGATAATGCTACTAAAGAAGAGATAAAAGTTGATGAATCAGAAGTTGTTGATTGGATTTTAGGTAATATCTAAGTTATAGGGGTGATATTATGGAACCAGAGATTGTTGAATTCGATCCAAGAGAGGAAGATATAAAAATAATTCGTCGCTGGTGGCGAAATAATCCAGCTTTTTCAACGATTGATGAAGATTGTGTGTTTGAAGATATATTAAAAAAAGATTTTACGAAGATAGTGGGATTTATGGGCTTTTCTTATCAATTGGGAGCAAATCCAAAACAACTGATTGTAAGTACAATAGTTAATGGAAATGTAGAAAAGTTTTTAGAAAATTCTCCAATTAATGATTTTAGTGATGAAATAATTGCATTTTTTATACAATCTATAAAAGCTGAAGAAGAGAAAAAAGAAGCACATTATGATATGACGAGAAAGAAAATTTTTGTTGCTATTAATATAATTTTGGGTAGAGGAAAAGGAGAGTAATAATGACGATTAAAGATATATTAGAAAAAAAAGAAGAACTATTGAATAAGAAAATAACTGTAAGTGGTTGGATTAGGAATCATCGTCCTCAGAAAGAATTTGGCTTCATCGATTTTTCTGATGGTACTTGCTTTAAACATTTGCAAATTGTTTATGACAATACTTTAGATAATTTTGATAGCATTTCAAAGTTATTGGTTGGTTGTTCCCTAGAAGTTGAAGGAATTTTAGTTAAGTCTAGTGGTAACCAAGATGTGGAAGTTAAAGCAAACAAAATAACTCTTTTGGGTGAATGTGGCGAAGATTATCCGATTCAGCCTAAGAGACATACAAAAGAATTCTTAAGAGAACAAGCATACCTTAGAGCAAGAACTAATATGTTTCAAGCCGTATTTCGTATTCGTTCTTTAGCAGCCCAAGCAATTCATAAGTATTTTGGAGATAGAGGATATGTTTATGTAAATACTCCAATAATTACAGCGAGTGATTGTGAAGGTGCTGGAGAAATGTTTCAAGTTACGACCCTTGATTTAGATCGTATTGCTAAAAATGGTAAGGTAGAATATGATAGGGATTTCTTTGGTAAAAAAGCTGGTCTTACAGTATCGGGACAACTTGAAGGAGAAACTTATGCGATGGCTTTTTCCAAGATTTATACATTTGGACCTACTTTTAGAGCAGAAAATTCTAATACTAAGACTCATATGTCTGAATTTTGGATGATTGAACCAGAAATTGCTTTTTGCGATTTAAATGGACTTATGGATGTCGAAGAAGATATGCTTAAATATGTAATTAAATACTGTTTAGAAAACGGTAAAGATGAAATGGAATTCTTAGATAAATTTGTTGAAAATGGATTAATCGAAAAATTAACTAAATTAATTAATAGTAAATTTACAAGAATAACTCATGAAGAAGTCATTACTATTTTGAAAAAAGCTGATCAAAAATGGGAATTTGAACCAGTTTATGGTGAAGATATTGCTAAGGAACATGAAAAATATATTACAGAATATTTTGATGGCCCAGTATTTATTACAGATTGGCCAAAAGATATTAAAGCATTTTACATGAAACAAAATGAGGACGGCAAGACTGTTGCTGCAGTTGACTTAGAAGTTCCAGGTGTTGGAGAACTTATGGGTGGTTCTCAAAGGGAAGAAAATTATGATAAATTAATTACGAGAATGCATGAACTTGATATGAATCCGGAAGAAATGTATTGGTATGTCAATTTAAGAAAATATGGCAGTTGTGTACATTCTGGTTTTGGTTTAGGTTTTGAAAGATTAGTAATGTATTTAACAGGTATGGAAAATATCAGAGATGTAATTCCTTATTATCGGACTCCTGGAAACTGCGAATTTTAGAAAGGAAATAGAGAAATGTTAAGTATTACAAAAGATTTAGAAGTAGCAAATGGAATTAAAGCAAGTAAACATCCGGAATTTGTCTTTCTAACTAAAGAAAATGTTGAAGAAAGTTATAGTAAAATTATGGAAGAAATGTTAAATATTGTTCTTTCAGATGGTAAATATTCTTTGTTGGTAACTCCTTCTGGCTTAAAATTAATAGATTCAGAGGGAAATACTTTGGATATCGATGGTAGTGTAATTGGAACTGTTGGTAAGAATTATTTTATTCTTTTTAAGAATAATTTGTATACATTAATGAATTCAGATGGGCAAATAGTTATTCAAGATTTAGGAAACATGGATTATTGTAGCGATGTAAAGAGTTTTCATAATGTGGAGGAACAATGCGATTTTGTTATTACTCCGGATGCTGTAATTAAAAAGGGCTTAAATAGCTTGGATATTGTGGCTTCTTTTCCTACAGGTCTTTACTTTTCTTATAATAAAGAAAATGATATTTATGAGGCATATGACTCTATTGGTACTTATCTAGGTCAAGGAAGCGATTTAGATAGTTTAAGAAATAAGTATAGGGTTGAAGTTAAAAAAGATAGACAATTGGTTAAAAATAAAGCATTATATGAGAAAGTTATTATTAGTGAGTTTCAAAGATTTATTGAACTATGTGATTATGAACCTAAAAATTTGTTAGATATGTTGTTAAAAGCTGCTAATTTAGATAGAGATTTTTATATCGATTTAAGAACTAGTAGAGTATATAGCGATAAATTTACTCGCCTTCTTAAAATATCTGATGGCAAACGTGATATTTGGGTTCCCGATACTGAAGAAGAAATGAAGGTTATAGAAGATTTTTGCTTAAAAAGGAGAAAAACAGATAATGAATAAAATTATTGTTGTAGTTGGTATGTGTGGTGTTGGTAAGACAGTTGCTTGTGATTATTTAGAGTCTTTAGGCTTTGAAAGAATCTATTTTGGAGCTATAACTTTTGAAAAGTTGCAAGAAGAAGGATTGAATGTTAATCCGGAGAATGAACGGATGATGCGGGAAAAATTGCGTCATGAAGGCGGAATGGGAGTCTTTGCAACACTTAATCTACCAAAGTTAGAAAAACTAGTCGAAAAAGGAAATGTAGTTGTGGAAAGTCTTTATTCTTGGGATGAATTAAAAATAGTTCAAGAAAGATTTGGAAGCCAAGTGATAACTGTTTCAGTAGTGGCTGATAAGGAACTTCGTTATGATCGCCTTGCTAAAAGAGATGTTCGACCTTTTAGTAGAGAAGAAGCTATCGAAAGAGATATTACAGAGATTGAAAATATTGCTAGGGCAGGTCCTATTGCTTATGCGGATTATTTTATCGATAATAATGGAACTATTTCTGAGTTTCATGAAAGTTTACAAAAATTTTTAGAAAAGATTAAATAGCAGTGAAAAGGTGGGGGTTTAATGATTTCAGAAGAACAAATAAAAAATATGTTGGAATTAATGAAAAATGGTATACATTATGTTAAAAAAGATATGCCAGGGATGGATTTATTAAAAAAAGCACAACAAATTATTTTAGGGGATGTGAGAGATTCAAGAATTCACCTGTTAAAGCCTTATTTGTTAACTACGCAAAATTTAAGGTATATCCAAAAAACTTTGCCAGATAAAGCAGATTCAGCATTTACTATTTTGGGGGCTGGCAATAATGTATTTGAGTTGGTTCGTTGTAATGTTAAGAATATTGTAGCAGTTGATGTTAATGAATTACAATTGTTAATTTACTATTTACATTATGCTAGTATTTTGACTTTATCTGCTAAAGATTATGAAAATTTTTTGATAAATACGACTAGTTCTAAATTTTTATCGTTAGATGTTTTAAAAAATATTGAAGATGCTTTTAAAGGCAATGAAAAATATTTTAATGTATGGAAGGAACTTCTTAGTATTAATCCTTTGGAAGACTTAATGAATTATTTTTTAAAAAATGTTGGAGGAGATCCAAGTAAAGTTCGATATTCTTTACCATATTTAGGAAATAAAAAAGAATTTTATGCTCTTAAAAGTAAGCTTGAAAATGCAAATATAGCTGTTGATACAGCAGAAGCTTTAGAGTATTTAAATAGTCTTGATAGAAAATTTGATTATATTGATATTACAAATATTTTGCTTTTTATATATCAAGCTGGATGTAACAATAATAATGAAGAATTTCAACAAGAATTACAAAAATTGAGAAATATTTTTGAATATAATTTAAATGATGGAGGAACTTTCATACTTGATTACTTTTTTGGCGTTGCTTTAGATAGTGATTTTTCTAATATGGACATGCTTATTAAACCAATTTATAATGCTATTGCAGATTTTTTGAAAAATAATTTTGATTTAGAAAGCATTCAAGTAGAAAAGCAGATTCCTGGATTTGGTAATGATTTGGATAGTGTCATTTTGACTAGAAAAAAGTTGACCGTTACGAAAAATAGGTTCAGGCCACGTGCTTAAGCACGTAAATTGTT
>ERZ1643251.2552-NODE-2552-length-18358-cov-9.522046_pt1 | contig 18358 bp, 13 predicted proteins | sample MGYA00579261_ERZ1643251 | MGnify/ENA primary metagenome ERZ1643251 (study PRJEB29033, sample SAMEA4952267) | chicken gut metagenome | biome: Broiler Chicken; feature: Gastrointestinal Tract; material: Caecum | place: Ireland | collected 2018 | study: Broiler...
CACAGGACTTAAAATCCTGAGAGGGCAACTTCGTGTGGGTTCAAGTCCCACCACCAGCACCAAACAAAAATTGTCGTCCAATACTTTTCATACATTAAAGCACAAAAAACAGAGGAGAAGAAATGAAAAACATGTTAAATTTAACATGTTTTTTATTTTTATTATTTTTCACAAATTGTGATATAATTTTCATGGAGGAAACATGGAAAAATTAAAATTAACAAAAGTTTGGGATAAGGTTTTTGAAAAATCTAATTTAGTGGATACAAAAAAGGTTACTTTTTACAACCGCTATGGCATAACTCTTGCAGCAGACATGTATTGGCCAAAAAATGCAAGCGGAAAATTGCCTGCGATTGCGGTTTGTGGGCCTTTTGGCGCGGTTAAAGAGCAATCCTCTGGATTGTATGCAATGAAAATGGCTGAGCGCGGATTTTTGACAATAGCATTTGATCCTTCGTATACTGGCGAAAGCGGCGGGCAACCAAGAAATGTGGCTTCACCGGATATTAACACGGAAGATTTTCAAGCGGCAGTGGATTTTTTAAGTCTGCAGGACAATGTTGACGCAGATAAAATCAGCATACTTGGTATATGCGGCTTTGGCGGATTTGCAGTGAATGCTGCGGCAATCGATACCAGAGTTAAAGCCACCGTTGCAGTGACAATGTATGATATGTGCCGTGTGACGGCGAATGGTTACTTTGACAGCATGAGCGCAAAAGCGAGATATGAACTTAGAAAAAGTTTAAACGCTCAGCGAACCGAAGATTACAAAACAGGCACTTACAAGCGAGCAGGCGGCGTGGTTGACCCTCTTCCAGCAGATGCGCCTTTCTTTGTGAAAGATTACTATGACTATTACAAAACCAGCAGAGGGTATCATAAAAGGTCGCTAAACTCAAATGATGGTTGGAATGCAACTTCATCACTTTCATTTTTAAACATGCCAATACTTGCATATGCCAGTGAGATAAAAAGCGCGGTGATGCTTGTGCACGGCGAAAAGGCGCATTCCTACTATTTCAGTAAGGATGTATTTGCAAAATTGAAAGGAACAAATAAAAAGTTTTTAACAATTCCAAATGCAGTGCACACCGATTTGTACGATAAACTTGATGTAATTCCTTTCGACAAGATTGAAAATTTTATTAGGAAATATATTGAAAAATAAAAGTCAGCAAACGCTGACTTTTATTGTTAAATTTTTTCTGCAACTTCCCATGCACGCCATACAACTGTGCGCAGGTTTCCAACTTTTAATGCATCACCAACGATGTGAACATGTTTGGATGCTTTTGCAAGTGGGGCAGGGTTATAGCCGATTGCGCAGATTACACTGTCTGCGTCGATTTTGCCTTCCTGACCATCTTTTGTGGCAAAAACAACTTGACCATCTGTAATTTCTTTTACGCTGCTTTCAAGATACACAGGCACATGGTTGGTTTTGAAGAAATCTCTTAAATATGAAGAGTTTGCAAGGCACAGGCTGTTTGAAACCATCAAATCTTGCTGCGACTCAATGATAACTGGCTTTTTGCCTTTAAGGAATAAATCATATGCAATTTCGCAGCCGCTTAGTCCGCCACCGATAATCACAATCCTGTCGCCAACCTCTTTGCCATTTAGGTAATCTATGGCATCGATGCATTTTTCGCCGCCAGGAATTTTAAGAGTCCTTGCTTTTGAGCCTGTTGCAATCACAATTTCGTCAGCGTCGAGTTTTGAAATGTCGGTGATTTCGGTGTTGTAAACCACTTTGATTGGCAGTGATGCAATTTGGCGTCTATACCATTCGATAAGTTTTTTGTCCGCTTCTTTAAAGCTTGGCGCAGCGGCAGGGATGAACACGCCGCCAAGTTTATCTGTTTTTTCGTAGATGGTAACTTCATGGCCGCGCAATGTGGCAATTCTGGCAACTTCAATTCCGCCAACGCCTCCGCCAATCACGGCAACACGCTTTTTGCGTTTGGCAGGAATGATGTCAAATTTATGGTTTTGCATGGTTAGTGGATTAAGTGCGCATCTTGACATATGTTTAGAATCTTCCATAGCCGCTCCGCATGCGATGCCTTTATAGTGCGACATAGGGAAGCAGCCGTTATGGCAGTGTATACATGGCATTATGTCGTCTTCTTTATCTTGCATAAGTTTGGTTATCCAATGATGATCAACCAAAAATTGCCTTGCAAAGCCAACGCCGTCAATTTTGCCGTCTTTAACTGCCTTAGCGCCAGTTTCAGGAACCATTTTGCCTGCACACACAACAGGGATATCTACAAATTTTTTGATATGAGCAACATCTTCAAGGTTGCAGTTGTTTGGCATATATGCAGGTGGGTGAGCCCAATACCACGCATCATATGTGCCGTTGTCGCAGTTGAGCATGTCGTAGCCCGCATCTTGAAGATATTTTGCGGCTTTTTCACTTTCTGCCATATCTCTGCCAACTTCTTTAAACTTTTCGCCTGGCATTGCGCCTTCGCAGAAATCTTTGGTTTTGCTTACAACTGAGTAGCGAAGTGAAACAGGAAAATCCTTTCCGCAGGCAGCCTTGATGGCCTTAACAATTTCAACAGGGAAGCGATAGCGGTTTTCAAAACTTCCGCCATATTCGTCTGTTCGCTTGTTGGTGTATTCGGTGGTGAACTGATCAAGCAAATATCCTTCATGCACAGCGTGAATTTCCACGCCGTCCACGCCAGCCTCTTGGCAACGCTTTGCGGTTTTTGCAAAGCCTTCAATCATTTTTTTGATTTCTTTTTTCTTCAAAGGCCTGCAATAAACGCCCTCAGCCCACCTTGATGGCAGTTTGCTTGGCGATGCGCAAATTCTTGAAACATCAATAACAGGTTTTAAAATTGCGCCCAAAACTTTGTTTTTAAGCATTGGCACAAGCATGGTTGGAATTGAGAAAGAGCGCCCAAAACCAGCCGTGAGTTGCACAAAAAGTTTTGCGCCGTTTGCGTGTATCTCATCCATATATGGCTTTAACTTTTTAAAAGCGCCATTGGCTTTATACAGCCAACTTCCTCCAATTAAGTTTCTAATTGGTGCGATGCCTGGGATGATTAACCCAACATTATTTTTTGCAAGGTTTAAGAAAAAGTCAGCGGCATCTTGGTCGAAATGATGTTTTTCCATCCAACCAAAAAGTGATGTCCCACCCATAGGGCAAATGACAAATCGGTTTTTAATTTCCACATTGCCAATCTTCCAAGGCGAGAACAGAGGCTCATATTTCTTTTCCATATTTTTTCTCCTTATATTTTGATTATAACATTTTGTTTATTTTTTGCAAAATAATTCAAAGCAAATTGGCGAATAAATGTTTTTTTTGCTGCCAATAATTTTTGATATGAAAAAGTTGCAGGAATACGCAAAAAAGCGTAATTTTAATAAAACTAGCGAGCCAAAGCCAAAAAAATCGCAAAAAATCAGCAAAAATGCGTTAATTTTTGTAATTCAGTGGCATAACGCCTCACATCTTCATTTTGATTTTAGGTTGCAGTGGAAGGGTGCTCTGCTTAGTTGGGCAGTACCAAAAGGCCCGTCTTTCAATAAAAAAGATAAAAGGCTTGCAGTGAAGGTGGAGGACCATCCACTTGATTACGCCGATTTTGAGGGCAACATTCCCAAGGGTGAATACGGCGGCGGACAGGTGATGATTTGGGATAAGGGCACATACGCTCCGCTTGAAGATTTTGACAGGGGGCTTAAAGCAGGCTCACTTAAATTTGAAATGTTTGGGCAGCGCATCAAGGGCAAATGGGCGCTGGCGCGTATGCAAAACCATGCAGAAAAGGGCGACAACTGGCTGCTGATTAAAGAAGAAGATGAATTTGCAAAAGCAAGTGTGGGAATAAGCAAATTTAAAACAAGCGTTGTAAGTGGCAAAACCTTTTCACAAATTAAGAGTGGGCAAAGTTGCGTAAAAAATCCATTCACAAAGGCGCAAGTAATGCTTGCCACGCTTGTGAATGAAATTCCTAAAAGCAAAGGCTGGCTGTATGAAATTAAATTTGATGGCTATCGCACGCTGGCATTCATTCAAAACTCCAAAGTTAAACTGCTTTCCAGAAATGGAAAGGATTTTTCATCCAAATTCACCGCCGTGCAGCAAAGTTTACAGCAATTTTTTGATGGAAAAGCGGCGGTGCTTGACGGCGAAATGGTGGTGCTGGACGAGCAAGGCAGAACAGATTTTGGCGCGCTTCAAACATATGTTACGCATCCTGAAAACAAAACTTTGGTTTATATGGTGTTTGATATGCTGGCATATCAGGGCGAAGATTTAAGAAAAAAGCCGCTTATTCAAAGAAAGCATTTGCTAAAAAGGCTTTTAAAAGGTGCGCCTAAAAACATCATGTATAGCGACCACATCACTCAAAATGCGCAGAAATTTTTTGATGAGGCGCAAAAACTTGGACTTGAAGGAATTGTTGGCAAGCGCACAGACAGCGAATATGTGGGCCGGCGCAGTGAAGATTGGATTAAAATTAAATGCTATCGCCGCCAAGAGTTTGTGATTGGTGGCTATACTTTGTCCTCCAAAAAAAGTGAGGGTGTCAGCAGCCTGCTGCTTGGGGTGATGGAAGAGGGTAAATTAAAATACATCGGCAGAACGGGAACGGGGTTTAATTTGGCGGAGGGCAAGAGGCTGGCAAATTTGCTGAAAAAGCATGCCGAACAAAAATCGCCATTTTCAAACAAGGTGCCTAAAAGAAAAGATGAGCAACTTTTTTTCACCAAGCCGAAATACATCTGTGAGGTGCAGTATGCGGAAATCACCGATGATGGCTGGCTGCGCCAAGCAAGTTTTAAAGGGCTGAGGGAAGATAAGGCGGCAAGTGATGTGGTGCTTGAAGAAAAGCCTCAGCCGCAAGTTTTGGGGGTGAAAATCACCAGCCCAGACAGGATTGTGTTTAAAGACAAAAAAATCACCAAAATGCAGGTGATTGAATACTACGAGTGCGTTGCTGATGCCATGATGCCGTTTTTGCAAAACAGGGTGCTTTCAGTTGTCAGGTGCAATGATGGCGTGGAGGGAGAATGCTTTTTTAAAAAACATCAGCAATCACTCAATGAGGGCATAAAAAATATCAAAATAACCTCTTCCAGCGGCGAGGAAGATGAATACTTTTTCATATGCACAAAAAGTGGAATAATAAGCGAAGCGCAGATGGGCACGATTGAATTTCACACATGGGGAAGCAAAGTAAATGCCATTGACAAGCCAGATATGATGGTGTTTGATTTAGACCCCGACAAAGGTATGCCGCTGGAAAAGGTTAGGCAGGGCGTAAAAGATTTGAAAAAAGTTTTAAGTTCACTTTCGCTGACAAGTTTTTTGAAAACCAGCGGAGGAAAGGGCTATCATGTTGTTGTTCCATTTTCTAAGTGCAAAGATTGGCAAACCTTTCATGATTTTGCAAAAAGAATAGCGGAGTTGATGGAAAGCAAATGGCCACAAAAATACACCAGCAATGTGCGCAAAGACGCCAGAGCAGGCAAAATTTTTATTGATTGGATAAGAAATGGCAAAGGGGCAACCAGCGTTGCGCCATACTCCTTGCGTGCTAGAGGAGGGGCAAAAGTTTCCATGCCAATTTCATGGGCGGAATTGGACAGCGTTGCGCCTGACGGGATTGACATGCAAGAGGCGGTGAGACGATTGAAAAAGACCAGCCCATGGAAAAAGTTTTATGAAATTAAGCAAGAATTAAAATAAAAAACGCAAAATGATTGCATTTATCAGCGAAAACTATTATAATAAAAAGGGTTTTAGTAAAAGCCCTTTTTTATACGATGCGTTCCCGTAGTTCAACGGATAGAACAGTCGCCTCCTAAGCGACCGATGTGGGTTCGATTCCCGCCGGGAACACCAAACAACGCTTTTTAGCGTTTTTTATTTTTTTGCATAAATATGCATAAAAATGTTTGCAATATTCAAAATGGCGTGATATAATTAGAACATCACTTTGGAGGAAAACATGCTGGAAACACTTGAAAAATTGGGCTTTTTAAGCACCGAGAATGGTCAAATCTCAAATCAAGACAAAATTATTTTATTACATATTTATAACTCAAAAATTAACGGCGAAAAGGTGAATGCGCAGCAAATTGCACAGGTTTTAGACACTGATGCAAGCGTTAGCGATGAGCAATTTGCTAGTCAAATTAAGGCTGCTCACAAAGTTTTGGCGGAAAGAAAGTTGCAAGAAGTGGATAATGAAAAACTTGGCTCTTCAAGGCTTTTTGAAAAAATGGAGGAGAGGGTTCAAGGTTTAAAAGGCGCTTTTGAGGAAAAGAAAATTGAATTTGAAACCATGAGGGATGTTTTGGAGAATGAACAAAATTTTGATGCATTTTGCCAAAAAACCAATTTAAGCGCGAATAAGGATATGGTTAAAAAAGCATTGCAGAAAAAGTTTGATGACACAAAGGCAGATTATTTAAAACAAAAAGTTGGATGTCTTAGCGTTGGTGTTGATTTTGCCGCTTGGGCAGACGCAAGAGCGGGAAAATATTCGCTCGCACTTTAATTAAAAAATTAAGTAAAAACATTGCTTACAAGGCTAAGCAATGTTTTTTTAATTATTTTTTAAAAAGCTATTGACTTTTTAATGTGAAGTATGATATAACATTTCTCTGCTATTTTTTGTGCAATAATTTTTCATAACAACTATGTCGATCATGCTAAATTTAAAAGAGGAGAAATAATTTGGCAAGCATAATTAAATTTGAAAATATTTGCAAAAATTTTAAGGTGCCTCAAAAAGCAGAGGGGCGGTTTAAAATGATTAAAAACTTCTTTTGCAGAAAGCATAGAATTATTGAGGCCTTAAAAGATGTAAGTTTTTCGATTCAAGAAGGGGAAATTGTTGGCTACATTGGCCCAAATGGAGCGGGCAAGAGCACGACAATAAAAATTATGAGTGGCATTCTCACCCCAACCTCTGGAACTTGTGTTATTGACGGGCTTGTTCCATGGCAGAATAGAAAAACTTTTGTAAAAAATATTGGTGTTGTTTTTGGTCAGCGCTCCCAACTTTGGTGGGATGTGCCGGTTATAGATAGTTTTGAGTTGCTTAAAGATATTTACAAAATCCCTGACGACAAATATAAAGAGACGTTGCAATTATTGAATAGTGCTTTGAATATTGAAGATCTTTTAGGCAGGCCACTGCGTCAACTTTCGTTGGGGCAAAAAATGAAATGTGAATTGGCAGCCTCGCTGCTTCACAGACCTAAAATTTTGTTCTTAGATGAGCCAACAATAGGGTTAGACGCTATAACAAAACTTGCTGTTAGAGATTTTATAAAATACATAAATAAAGAGTGGGGCACAACAATTATATTGACCACCCATGATATGAACGATATTGAAGCGCTCACCAATAAGATTATTTTGATTGGTAAAGGAAGAATTCTTTATCAAGGAAGTTTTGAAAAAATTAAAGAAAAATACTCTGACGAAAAAACCATTGAAGTGGAGTTTGCAAAGGATTATAACAAAGTCTCTCTTGCAGGCTATAAAGTCATTGAGCACAATCTTAGATTTGCCACTTTAAAAACATTGCCAAACACAAAATTTCATACTACCGATTTTATAAATCAAATTTCTAAAAAATATGAAGTTGTCGACTTTCAAGTCTCATCATTAAGCGTTGATGAAATTTTAGCGAAACTTTATAAAGAATATGAGTTATAAGGAGAGGAGTAAGCAGTGAAATCTTATTGGGGCATATTTAAGATGGAATTTAAAGGAGAATTGCAATATCGTGCCAAGGCTTTATCTGGAATTGCAACTCAACTTTTTTGGGGATTGTTACAAATTTGCCTTTACACTGCTTTTTTAAACTCAGGTTCTGTGGATGGTTTTTCAATTTCGCAAATGGTTTCTTACATTTGGCTTGGTCAGGCGTTTTTTGCATTGAGATATGTTACCATGCCAAAACGAGTGGGAAAAGAAATTGTAAATGGCAATGTGTGCTATAAGTTTGTCAGGCCGATTAACATCTATAATCAATGGTATGTGGAAGGAATTGGCCAAAAATTTGCAGCAACTTTGCTTAGATTTTCGCCGATCATCGTGATTGGCTTTCTGCTGCCTGGAAATCTTTCTTTGAGTTTGCCGGTTAGCGTTGGCGCCTTCTTTTTGTTTTTGTTCGGTTTGATTTTAGGGCTGCTCATGAGCCACGCTTTTGCAATGCTCGCCGTTTATTTGACATTTAAAACTTTGTCTGAAAAGGGTTCCATAGGAATTGTATCTGCAATTGTTAACATGTTTGGCGGGCTGTTTATTCCGCTGCCGTTGCTTCCTCAGGCGCTGCAAGACGTGCTGAAATATCTGCCATTTAGTTTTATTACAGACCTACCTTTGCGAATTTATATAGGCAATGTGGGGGTTGTTGATGGCCTAGTTCTTATGGCGATAGGGGTTGTGTGGCTGATTGCAATCATAGCGATTGGCAAGTTGTTGATTGGCGGCGCACTCAAAAAAACCGTGGTTCAAGGAGGTTAAAATGCTGTATAAAAACTATGTAAAAATGCATTTAAAATCTTCATTTGAGTATCGTTTTAACATGATGTTCATCTCTGTTAATCAACTTTTGATTATGGTTGGAGAAATTTTGACGGTCTATCTTCTATTTTTGCAATTTGAATCCGTTGCCGGTTGGACCTTTTACGAAGCACTGTTAATGTTAGGTGTGATTTACACTGTTTATTCTACCGTTGAAATGTTTGCTCGCGGCTATGACGAGTTTCCAAAATTGGTGCAATCGGGAGAACTTGATCGTTTTTTAATTAGGCCAGTCAACATTCATTATCAAATTTTTGGTTCACGTGTTGAATTTACTAAAATTCCAAGAATTCTTTTAGGGATTGTTATAAGCGTTATTGCACTTACAAACTTAGCGGTTGACTGGACTGTTTGGAAAGTGTTGGTGCTTATAGCAACTTATGTTTGTGGTATGTTTGTCATTTTTGGTTTATTTTTGTTAAATGCAGGTGTCAGCATATATACAATTGAAAATTTGGAATTTTTAAATATCATTACCAATGGAAGCAAAGAGTTAGCATATTATCCAATCAACATCTACGCAAAATGGCTGGCAAGAATTTTTACTTTTATTATACCTATTGCTTGCTTTAATTATTTGCCACTGTCGTTTATCATGGAAACGGGAAGTGTGCCCATGTGGCTATGTGGAGTTGCACCTTTGTTTGGTATGCTTTTTGTTGTGCCGTGCTTGCTGTTTTTCAGTGTGAGTTTAAAACATTACAAAAGCACTGGAACTTAATTATGCTCGATTGAAGCATTAGAATTTTGAAATTTAGCATTTATTTACTTTAAAATCTTAGTAAAATCGCTTGACAAAAGGCTTTATTATATATAAAATATAGAAGTCGCAAAAATTCGAGCGGTTTTTTATTTATATTAGCCCCATAAATAAAAGGCGTTTGGTTGTTTGCAAAATAATATTATAGGAAGGAATTTATGAAAACTTTTATGGCAAAACCGTCTGAAATTGAAAGAAAATGGTATGTCATTGATGCAGCAGGACTTCCACTTGGAAGACTTGCAAGTGCAGTGGCTGATATTTTGACGGGTAAAAATAAAACAATCTACACACCACATGTTGACACTGGTGATTTTGTTATCGTTTTAAACAGCGATAAAATTGTGCTTACAGGCAAAAAACTTGAAAAGAAAAAACTTATTTGGCACACTGGCTACATCGGTGGCTTGAAAGAAGTTGGATACGACAAACTCATGGCTGAAAACTCTCCAAAAGCAGTTGAAAAAGCAGTGAAAGGCATGTTGCCAAAAACTTCACTTGGAAGAAAACAATTCACAAGACTTCATGTTTATAAAGATGCTGAGCACAATCATGAGGCTCAAAAACCTGAGCAAATAGTTGTAAAAGGAGCAAGAGTATAATGGCTGAGAAAAAAGAAGTAGTTAAAAAACCTAGCAACGAATTCATTGCAACTGGCAGAAGAAAAAGTTCTGTTGCAAGGGTTAGAATGCAAACTGGAAAGGGCGTAATCACTGTTAACGGCAGAGAGATTGGCGAATATCTTCAAAGAGATACGCTTTTGTTGGTTGCTCTTCAACCACTTGAACTTACTGGCACAAAGGATAAGTTCGACATCCGCATCAAATGTGATGGCGGCGGAATTTCTGGCCAGGCTGGTGCTATTTGCCACGGTATTGCAAGGGCACTTGTTAAAGCAAATGAAACATTTAAGGCTGAACTTAAAAAAGCAGGCTTTTTGACAAGAGACCCAAGAATGAAAGAAAGAAAGAAATATGGCCTCAAAAAGGCTAGAAAAGCACCTCAATTCAGCAAGCGTTAATATTATAAAAATAGACCTTTATTTGGTCTATTTTTTGCTTATTTGGAAAATATAGTTAAAAATGGAGGAAGCGTATGCTTTATGACATCATCATTGTTGGCGCAGGCCCGGCAGGGCTTACTGCGGCAATTTACGCAAAGAGGGCAAACAAAGAGGTGCTTGTTGTTGAGCGCGGGCTGTATGGCGGACAGGTGGCAACAATAGGCGAGGTTGAAAACTATCCAGGTTTCTTAAACATTCAGGGCGGAGAACTTGCCGACACATTTTATTCGCAAGCAAAAAAACTGGGAGTTAAGTTTGTTCATGACAGCATGGTTGACTTAAAAAATTCAAATTTAATCAAACAGGTTGTTTGCAAAAAATCAACTTATGAGGCCAAGGCGGTGATTTTGGCACTTGGCAGCATGTCGAGAGAACTTAATGTTGAGGGCGAAAAAAGGTTTATCGGCAGTGGAGTAAGTTACTGTGCAACCTGTGATGGTGCGTTTTTTAAGGATAAAGATGTGGCGGTGGTTGGCTCTGGCGACAGCGCGGTTGCGACTGCACTTTATTTGAAAAACATCTGCAAAAGCGTGTGCATAATTTCAAAATATCCCGAGCTTAAATTAAAGGCATATCAACCAAATGTTTTGCAGCGACTTAAAGATGTTAAAATTTACTATTCCTCCAATGTGCAAAGCATTGTTGGCGAAACAAAGGTGGAGGCTGTGATTTTGGACAGCCAAAAAGAAAGCATCAAAGTTGACGGCGTGTTTGTAACCATTGGCAGAAAGCCAGACACCGAATTTTTAAAAGGCAGTGTGGAACTTGACAAGTTTGGCTACATTCAAACCGACGCTCTATGCCACACATCCATGCCAGGCGTTTTTGCCTGTGGTGATGTTTCCACAATCAAACTTAAACAAATTGTAACCGCAACTTCAACCGGCGCAATTGCAGCAACTGAGGCGTTAAATTATATAGCCGAACAGGCTGAATAGCCCTAAATTAGCGGGAAATAAAAAATTTTTTAATTTTAGATATAAATTTATAACTTTATAAAAGGAATTTTGAATTTCGCCGAGTATATAAAGGATAGAAGGTTTTTTAAGAGGTAAAATTGAACGGTAGTAATAGGGGATTTTCGCCAGATTGGCTGGACGAGTTAAAACGCAAAAATGACATCGTCAGCATAGTATCAAAATATGTTCCGTTGCAACAGAGGGGTAGTAAGTATTGGGGGTGTTGTCCATTCCACCATGAAAAGACCCCATCTTTTTGTGTTGACCAATATGAGGGGTTGTATCACTGCTTTGGCTGCAAAGAGGGCGGCGATGTAATCACTTTTGTTGAAAAAATTGAAAGTTGCGATTTTCAGGATGCAATTCAAAGGCTGGCTGAAAATGCCAAAATGGAAGTTCCGCAAATCAGCGGTGATGAGGGCATCATCAAAAGAAAAAAACAAAAAGACACAATTTTAAAAATTTTGGATGCAGCGGCGGAGCATTATCATCAAAACATCTACAAGCCAGAGGCTAAAAAAGCGCAAGATTACATAAAGACGAGAGGGTTCACGCGCCACGAACTTGAAGATTTTAAAATTGGTTATTCATTAAACTGGAACGAACTTATTAACTTTCTTTTAAAACAGGGCTTTTCCAAAAGTGATTTGCTCGCGTCCGGCGTTGCCCAAAGTAAGGAAGAGGGCAGGCTGTATGACGCCATGGGTGAAAGATTGGTTTTTCCAATTTTCAATTCCTTTGGTGAGTGCATTGGCTTCACTGCCAGAGCGCTTGAAAAAACCGATTTTGCCAAATATAAAAACACCGCCGAAACCATGGTGTTTCAAAAAGGAAAAGTTGTTTTTGGCATGCACCTATTAAAACGCCTTAAACAGGAAAAAGGATTAAACAACATCATCATTGTGGAAGGGCAAATTGATGTTATATCCATGCACAGGGCGGGCTTTAAAAACACAGTTGCATGTTTGGGCACGGCTGCAACCAGCGACCACGCGCGGGAACTTAAAAAACTTTGCGATGAGGTTGTGCTCTGCTTTGACGGCGATGAGGCCGGGGTTAAAGCAACGCTAAGGTCGATTGACATTTTCAGGAATGCTGGCTTTAAAGTTAAAATTGCGTGTCTGCCAAGTGGACAAGACCCAGACGAGGTTTTAAAACAAGAGGACGGCAGACAGCAGATGGAACAGATTATTCAAAATGCAAAACCGATTATGGATTATTACATCGACCTTGAACTTGAAAAGTTTGACCTGAATAAGCCAGAAGAAAAAGCCGAGTTTGTGCAAAATGTTTTGGACAGGCTTAAAAACTTCTCGCAGCCAGAGCAAGAGGCTTACATTTTTAAGATTAGAGATTTAACTGCTGTTCCTGTTGACTCACTGAGACGAAGTTTGGGCATAAATATCATGCCAACCTTTGAAAAACAGCAAAACCCAGTTTTAGTTAACCGAATAAATGGCAACAAAAGAGCTGAAACATTTATTTTGGCGTCAATACTTCATAAAAAAGACTTTGTGCCGAATGCTATCAATTACAAAAAATTGATTGACGGCAGGGATGAAGAAATTGACCTTATTGCTTCCACCCAGCGCGTTTCCACATTGTTTGATAAAGTGGATGTGGAAAATCAGCCGTTTTGGCAAGATTTGATTTATTTTAATTTTGCTGAGGCAAAAGGCAATGAAAAACAATATTTTGACGAGTGCGTTTGGGCGCTTGCAGAGGAAAAACTTAAACAGCAAAAAGATGAACTTATGCTTGAATATAAAAACTCGCAGGATTTAAACCAAAGAAGAAGTTTGCTTATCCACGTGCAGGAAGTGGATAAAAAAATTAGAGAAAAAAATTTGGAGGATTTTTATGCTTGATAAAAAAGTTGAGGCTGAATTTAAAAGAATTGTGGACCTTGCCCAGAAAAAAGGCTCAGTAAATGAGGATGACATATTTTATAAAATTTTAAAATATGATGTTTCGCCGGACGATGTTCGCCAGTTTATTGACAGGCTGGAAGAGCAGGGCATCAGGGTTATTCGCACTAATGACGATGACGACATGGGCAAAGATGATTTCACCGACCTTATGCCAGAATATGGCGTTGACGACCCTGTTAAAATTTATCTTAAAGATATTGGCAAAGTTCCGCTTTTAACCGCTGATGAAGAGCGTGACCTTGCACAAAGAATTGTTCAGGGCGATGAATATGCCAAAGCAAAATTCTGCGAGGCGAATTTGAGGCTTGTTGTAAGCGTGGCAAAAAAGTGGGCGTCAAGGGCTTCGAGTTTGTCATTTTTGGACCTTATTCAAGAGGGAAATTTGGGCTTGTTGAAAGCGGTGGAGAGGTTTGATTACTCCAAAGGCTTTAAATTTTCAACATACGCAACTTGGTGGATTCGTCAATCCATCACTCGTGCGATTGCTGACCAATCAAGAACGATAAGAATTCCTGTGCACATGGTGGAAACCATCAATAAAGCCCAGCGCGTGATTAGGCAACTTACGCAAAAACTTTGCCGCGAACCTACCACCGAGGAAATCGCAAAGGAAATGGGCTTGCCAGAGGCTAAAATCATCGAAATTCAAAAAATTGGGCTGGACCCTGTTTCGCTTGAAACACCAATAGGTGAAGAGGAAGACAGTAAACTTACCGACATCATCGTGGACGAAACAGTTAAATCACCAATGGAAGTTGCCACACAGTCGCTGCTTAGGGAGCAACTGCTTGCGGTGATTGACACCCTTACTCCAAGAGAGCAAGAGGTTATCAGGCAGCGTTATGGCCTAAAAGACGGCAGGGCAAAAACTTTGGAAGAAGTGGGCAAAGAATTTAAAGTTACAAGGGAAAGAATTCGCCAAATTGAAGCAAAAGCGCTTAGAAAACTTAAACATCCAAACCGCAGCAAAAAACTTGCCGATTTTATGGATTGATGATACAATAATTTTAAGGAGAAAATAATGGAATTAAACGCAATATTAGCATATCAAGACGTGGATAAACAACTGTTTAATCTTGAAAAAGATTTGGCAAAAAATCCTTACAAACTCAAATGCAACGCGCTGAATCAAACCGCAAAGGACTCGCAAGTTAAATCAAGCCAACTTGAAGAGCAGGCAGGAAGCATTTTAAGCGAGATGGAAGAACTTAAAAAAACCATTTCTTCAACAAAAAAACATGGCGAGGAGTTGCTGAAAAAGGATGTATCAAAACTTTCTGCCGATGAGATTAGTGAAAATCTTGCCACAAAAGATAAGGTTTTGCAAAATTTATCACTGCTTGACAAAAGGCTTACAAAACTTGCTGAAAGCATAAATCAAGTGCTTGCTGAATTCAATAAAACCATAAAAAATTATAACGAAGCCAAGGCACAATATCAAAAATATAAAGCCGCATATGATGAGGTGGCTAAACAGCAACAGCCTAAAATTGACGCTTTGAAAGGGCAACTGCAAAATCTTGCCAAAACAGTGCCACAAGAGACAATGGAAATTTACAATAAAAAGCGCGCAGATAAAATATTTCCAGTTTTTGTTGAGGTTATGGGTAACAACTGTGGAAGATGCAGAATGGAACTTTCAGCATCGGCGCTTTCAAAACTTAAAAGAGAGCATATTTTAACCTGTGAAAATTGCAGAAGCATAATATATTCAAAATAAAAATATCGGGGAGGCCCGATATTTTTTTGTCATATTTTGTAAGTAAATAAATTCAATTTGCTTGACTATATTTTTTTAATTTTGTTATACTAATAATGAACTTTTATGAGGATAAGATTTCTTAAATTAAGGAGCGCGAATATGTTAAAAAAAAGTGGAAAATTTGTGCCAAATGTTACCTCGGGGGGCGACTTTGCAGCCTAGCCTCTCAAACCGAAAGAAACTTCTTATCCTCATCATCTCATGTATAACAATTTGCGCACTTGTTTTGGGCGTGGTTTTATACTGCGTTGCAACAATAAATAAAAAATCACAATTTATGGCCGTGTCAGGCCCGACCAACACTGATTATTGGACTGATAGCGCTGATTATTATGATACAAATTGGGCTGGCTCTGGAACAGAAGATGACCCATTTTTAATTGAAGAGGCTGCCGATTTGGCAGGTCTTTCTTATGCCATATATTCAGGCACTGCAAATGCTGAATATATAAATGGAAATTATTATTATCAAAACACTTATTTTAGGCAAACTGCAAGTATTGATTTAACAGAGCATTATTGGCGAAGCATAGGTGGTAATGTCAGTGGCGCTACTTATCGCTATTTTTCTGGTCGTTATGACGGCGGTGGGAATACAATCTCTGGGTTGTTTATAAATGGACAATCATATTCGGCTTTATTTGCTTATGTTAAGGCAACCAGTGACAATAGGGCAGAGATAAAAAATATTGGAATAATTGATTCATATATTCAAGTAAGCAGTGATAGCGCAGCAATTGTTGGATATGCCTCTTATGCTGACATAATTGGCTGTTATAACACAAGTGATGTTATTGGGTCTTCAACAAATACAGGCGCTATTGTTGGTAGTGCATACAACAGTTCCATAACAGATTGCTACAATACAGGTGCAGTAACGGGTAGTGGATCGTATACCGGTGGTATTGCTGGAAGAGTTGATAGTAACACCATTATAAGAGATTGTTATAATGCTGGGAATATTTCGGGAACAGACCTGCTAGGCGGAATTGTTGGGTATACAGCATCAAACATTATAAATTGTCATAATACTGGCGTCATCAATGCCACCAGCAGTTTCGTTGGCGGCATAGTTGGACAGGTTTCGTCAAGCAGTGTATCGATAGTGAATTGTTATAATGAGGGAACTGTAACAACCACAGATAATAATGTGGGTGGTATTTCAGGACACTATGGAATAATTTTGGATTGTTACAACTCAGGTGCCGTTTCAGGAGATACGTATGTTGGTGGAATTAATGGCTATTCGGGAGAGGCGCATAACTGCTTAAACACAGCCACTATCACAGGCAATAATTATGTGGGTGGGATTTTAGGAGCAACTCGAGATTCTAATGCCAGTGTGAGTTCAAACACTTTTAATGTTGGAAATGTTGTAAGTTCTGGAAGCAAAGGCGGTATTGCTGGAATTTTAAATAGTTCGGCAGGTGGTGCTGGATCTATTACAAATAGTTATTACGGTGGGAATTGTGAAAATATTGGAGCCATAAATGGCGCTGACGCTGACACCGTGGTTTATTTAGCAACCTTGACTGAGGATGCTAAAACACAAACGTGGTTTGAAAACACCTTCAATTGGGACATTTCTTATCCTTGGGATTTCGAATATACATGGGAGTTTAGAGATGGCGAAAATCTAGGCTATCCAGTCTTAACAGGAATATTTGCGGCAAAAGTTACGGCGTATTCCTATGATGACTCTTTTAGTGTTGGAGAGGGCTGGTCAGAGCTTATTTATGAAGAAGTAGTTTCAGGAAGGGACACACCAATTATTATGGAAACATGGGTTTCTTCAAAAAGGGTGCCTGCGGGAACACAAATTGGTGAATTGCCAACTGGTGCAATAAATGGATTAACCTTGACCATGTGGACTGACAATACAGGCACAACCTATAATGAGATAACTTCTTCAACAATAGTAAATGAAAACATGATTATATATGCCCGATGGGAAGTAACTTCTTCTTGGCAGGACTATCGTTCTAATGGCTTGCAAATGCAGGGAACTGACTTTTTAATTTCCTCAGCAGCGGATTTGGCGTTTGTTTCTTACCAAGTAGAACAAGGAAATTCATTATACATAAATGGAAGTTACATTCAAACTGCAAACATTGATTTGTCAGCACATTATTGGGATCCTATCGGCTCTCAGGAGCATCCATTTGCTGGAAATTATAACGGCAACGGCTTCACTATTGCAGGAATGGAGGTATATCAAACACCTTACGTATATTCCGGAATAGAAAATCTTACATCGATGTTAAGCGAGTCAAGGCATAGTGGTGGTTTATTCGAATACGTTGTTGGATGTAGCACAGAAGAAAGATTACAGTTTGCAAATATTGGCATTGTTGATGCAAATATTTCTGCTTGGAATATTCTTGGAGCGCTTGCTGGATATGCAGAAAATGTTGAGTTTACAAATTGTTATAATGAAGCCACGGTTGTTGGATATTGTGTAAGTGCAGGATTAATTGGTGAGGCAAAAAACTGTATTTTTACAGAATGTTATAATACTGGCAATATTGGTGGAATGGGTTATGTTGGGGATAGTTCTGAAAATTTAAGACTTGATCCATACACTGGATCCACATATTCTGGAGGGCTGGTATGTGCTGCTGAGGGCTGTCAGTTTACAGATTGCCATAATGAGGGGGAGGTTTATTCTTCTCGTGGCTCCGGTGGGGTTTTATTTGCAGACGGTTTATTAACCGAAGACATATACGATGTGATTGATACAGACGCTACCACCATAATTTCATCTTGCTATAACGAAGGCGGCGTTGATGGATTGATGTGCGGCGGAATTATAGGAGGGGTTTATAATGTCAACACATTCATTCAAAATTGTTACAACACTGGCAATATTGGTTTAGTTACTCCTGTTGGGCAATATGTAATTCTTACTGCTGCGGGTGGAATTGCATCCTCTGTGGCAGGAGGAACCATAACAAATTGTTATAACTCTGGTAATATTACAGGCTTATTAGCCGCTGGTGGAATTTCATCTGCCACATCCAATGGAGCAACTATTTCAAATTGTTTCAATACTGGCAGTGTAGATTCTGCTTCAAGCGTATTTGGGCACAATGTAGGTGGCATTACAGCAGATTCTTCCAATTCAACTTTAACAAACAATTATTATGGAGGAAATTGTTCTAATATTGGTGGGATTGATTCCAGCGATTCTTCCGGCCAAGCGGAATACTCGCCAACGCTTGCTGAGGATGCCACAACAGAGGATTGGTTCCAAAATGAATCGGTGTGGAACCCTGATTATCCATGGAACATAGGTG
>ERZ1643251.2554-NODE-2554-length-18348-cov-5.081069_pt1 | contig 18348 bp, 21 predicted proteins | sample MGYA00579261_ERZ1643251 | MGnify/ENA primary metagenome ERZ1643251 (study PRJEB29033, sample SAMEA4952267) | chicken gut metagenome | biome: Broiler Chicken; feature: Gastrointestinal Tract; material: Caecum | place: Ireland | collected 2018 | study: Broiler...
AGCCCTAGCGGATATCCTAGCGGATGCCAAGGAGCGGATGCTGAAGGAGGACTAAGGATGCTGGATATTGACGAATGGCTCAGGGAGCTGAATGAAGAGGAGGATCGGGAGGTAAAGGACAGCCGGGATTACCAGGAAGCCCTCTTCAGGGAGTACGCCGGACGGGACGGCGCGTTCCGATCAGAGCGCCGGGAGCTCCTCAGGAGATATCAAAACGGCGAACCGCTCACCGGGGAGCATGGGCTCAGGAAGGAGCTGGCAGCCTTTGACCTGGCCTATTTTGGGCGGGCATACCTGCCGCACTATTTTGACCGGACATCCCCGGCGTTCCATGGGGAGCTGGACGGGATCTGGATGAAGGGGGTACTCAAAGGCAAGAACCCATTGCGGGAAGCGAAAACGATTTCCCGGATGAAGGGTTCACGCCAGGCGATCGCCGCGCCCAGAGGACATGCAAAGTCCACGAACTTTACGTTCAAAGACAGTCTCCATGCCATCCTTTACCAGTACAAGCACTATCTGCTGATCCTTTCCGACAGCTCTGAACAGGCGGAAGGGTTTCTGGATGACATCAAGACGGAGCTGGAAGATAACTTCCTGATCCGGGAGGACTTTGGGAGCTTAAAAGGGGAAAAGGTATGGCGGAGCAGTACGCTCCTGACGAAAACAGACGTCAAAGCGGAAGCGATCGGATCCGGGAAAAAGATCCGTGGACGCCGCCATCGGAACTGGCGGCCGGATCTGATCGTCCTGGATGATATCGAAAACGATGAAAACGTCAATACGCCGGAGCAGAGGAGGAAGCTGAAAAGCTGGTATGACAAAGCAGTGTCAAAAGCTGGTGATACCTATACGGATATCATGTATATCGGCACGATCCTGCACTATGATTCGTTATTGAACAATGTGTTGAAAAACCCAAGGTATAAAACCCGTGTCTACCGGGCGGTGATTTCCGACGCAGTACGGACGGACTTATGGGAGGATTGGGAAAGGATCTATACCAACCTTTTTGATGAGAAGCATGAGGAGCACGCGAAAGCATTTTTTGAAGCGAATAAAGCTGAAATGCTCCTGGGGACGGAGGTTTTGTGGGAAGAGAAGCTCTCCTACTACGACCTGATGGAGATTAAGGTATCAGAAGGAGAGGCGTCCTTCAATTCCGAGCTTCAGAATGACCCCATCGACCCGGATAATGCGACCTTTAATGAGGAATGGTTTGAATTTTACGAACCGGAGCTTGTGGACTTTTCTAAGCCGGGCTTTATCCTCATTGGGGCGAACGATCCATCCTTAGGGAAAAACAAGAAGTCCGATACCAGCGCGATCATCACGGTTGCCCTGGATCTGAAGAGCGGATACCTTTATGTTGCCGATGCATCCATCGAAAAGCGGAAGCCCGACGTCATCATTACGGATATCTTTGAAATAAACCGGAGGTTCAAGCGGGATCTTAAGAAGGGATTCTATAAGTTTGGCGTGGAGACGGTGCAGTTCCAGTACTACTTTAAGGAAGTTCTGGCGCAGAAATCCATGGAAGCCGGGGAGTATCTCCCCATCGAAGAGATCCAGTCCTCCGCAAATAAGATGCTCCGGATTGAATCCCTACAGCCCCTTATCAAAAACCATTACCTGAAATTCAACCGGGCGCACAAGACCTTGTTAAAGCAGCTCACCGAGTTCCCGATGGGGCGGAATGACGACGGGCCGGACGCCCTCCAGATGGCGGTCGCCCTGGCCATGAGCGTGAAAGCCGCCGGGGTCAAGGTACATTATGAACCCGTGCTCCGCCGGAGGCTCCGGTGGAAGAAAGGCGCGTATTAAAGGAGGTGGAACAGATGGCAAAAAAGAAAAAAAAGAAAGAAAATGCGGTCGCCTCTTTTGAACCCCGGAGGGATACCGGGAGGTTCCGGCCAGTCACCGCAAGGGTGGCGATAGGGGACGTCAATGATAAATATTCGGAGTACCCTTCCAACGGCCTGACGCCCCGGAGGCTTGCCCGGATCTTCCGTCAGGCCGATGAAGGAGACGTGCGCGCCCAGATGGAGCTCTTTGAGGAGATCGAGGAAAAAGACCCACATCTCTTTTCTCAGATGCAGACACGGAAGCTTGCGGTCACAGGCTTGGACTGGGAGGTGCAGCCATTTTCAGAGGAGCCGCTGGACAAAGAGGTGGCGGAGTTTGTGGATGAGCAGTTAAAGAGAATCGAGAGCTTTGACGCTGTCCTCATTGACATGCTGGACGCCATCGGGAAGGGCATCAGCATCCTGGAGATCGCGTGGGGCGTGGAGAACGGCCAAAACGTCATTGACGACATTGAGTACGTCCACCCGAAAAAGCTTTTATGGGACAGCCAGACGGATGAAATGCTGGTCTGTACAAAAGAGTATCCGTCCGGGATCCCGCTCCCGGAAAACAAGTTTGTGGTACACCGCTACAAAGCAAAATCCGGACACGCAAGCCGGGCGGGGCTTTTGCGGGTAGTTGCCTGGATGTATTGGGTGAGCTTCTGCGAAGTCTTCGGGATGCCGCTGAGATTAGGAAAGTATGACGCGTCGGCATCAGAGGATGATAAGCGCCAGCTCATGGAGGCGATCCTAAGCCTTGGCACGGACGCGGCGGGGATCGTCCCCAGCTCCACGATGATCGAATTTATTGAATCGAATAAGACCACCAGCGTGGAGATTTATGAAAAGCTGGCACGGTACTGTGACGAGCAGGTCAGCAAAGCAATACTGGGGCAGACCCTTACCAGCGACAGCGGGGGCGGGTCTTATGCACAGTCCAAGACCCACGATGAGGTCCGCCATGACCTGACGGAAGCGGACTGCAAGGCACTTGCTGTCACGATCCGGCGGGACATCATCCGCCCGCTGGTGGAATTTAACTTTGGGCCTGAGGTGGATCTCCCCTTTTTTACCTTTGACTGCAAGGAGGCCGAAGACCAGAAAGATACGGTCGAGGTCTACCGGACTCTGGTCTGCGACATGGGCCTGGAGATCCCCAAAAGCCATATCTACCAAAAGTTCAATATCCCAAAACCAGAGACAGGGGAGGAGATCTTAAGGCCGCCTGTATTTGCGGCAGCGCAGGAATCCCTCACTGTCCCGGAAGAAGGGGTGGAACAGCTGAAGCTGAAAGACGGGGATGCAGAACAGCGGATCGTGGACGGCATTGCCGGAGAGGCGGCGGAAAAATCAAAAGCCCTCTTTGCCGCCATGCTGGGACCGATCCTGGACCGGATAAACAAAAGCGAAAGCCTGGAGGAGCTGCAGGAGACATTGAAGGACCGGGCATCCCTGGAGAAGCTCTATGAGGAAATGGAAAGCCCGGAGCTTGAAGACCTGCTCCAGCAGGGGCTGTACCTTTCAAGCCTGGTGGGAAGGACGGTGGGCTGATGGGCGTGGAGTTTGGCCTGGGGAAGCAGTTTGGATTTCCCGAAGCCGTGAAGTTTTTGGAAGGAAAGACCGCCCTCACAAAAGAAGAATACCAGGAGCTTTCCGAGGAATGCCGTGCAAAGGCCTTTACCGTTTCCGGCTATACAAGCCTTGAGGTCCTCCAGGAGTTCCTGGATACCCTCACAAAAGCCGTGGAGGAAGGGACGACCCTGGAGCAGTTCCGGGAAGACATGAACGAATTTTTGGAGGAGCACGGTTATGAGGGGATAAACCCTTGGAAGGCCGCCACGATCTTCCGTACAAACGTCCAGAGCGCCTACCAGGCGGGGCATTACAAAAGCATGACGGACCCAACGGTAAAAAAGCTCCGCCCTTACTGGAGGTATAAGACGGCCGGGGACGGGCGGGTGCGGGATACCCATGCAATGATGGACGGACGGGTCTACCGGGCGGACGACCCGATCTGGGACGTCTGGTTCCCGCCAAACGGTTTTGGGTGCAGATGTACAGTGACGTCCTTAAGCGAGCGTCAGGTAAAGGAACGGGGCTATACGGTATCAAAAGAGCCGCCGCGCTCCGTGGATTACAGTACCGGGGAGATCCGATACTGCTATCCGGATAAGGGGTTCAGCAACAACCCGGGTAAAGAGGGCTGGAAGCCGGATCTTTCCGGGATGGATGGGGAGCTTAAAAAGCTCTTCCGGGAACGGGAAAAGAGAAAGCCGTAAAACGGCCATAGAGACCGGGGTAAATGCCGGATGGCAGAAATCCCTGGGGATAAGATGTCACGGGCGTTATAACGCGTTATAACGCACATACAGGAGGTGTTAGGTTGCATGACACAATGATGGTCTGCGCCGGGGACGCGGTGGACGTCTCAGCGGTGCCGACCGAGATCAGGATCCTGCCCCTGGGGCAGGTCCACAGCACCCACGGGGATTTCCTGGTGGATGACGAGAGCTTCCGGCTGATCAACAGCCAATTCCTTGGCCGAAAGCTGGACCTGGTGATCGACTACGAACACCAGACCTTAAAGGATGTCCAGGCACCTGCCGGGGGATGGATCAAGGCACTCAAAAAGGGATCGGACGCGATCCTGGCGGAGGTTGAGTGGACGCCAGCGGCGCAGAAGTATCTCAAAAACAAAGAATACCGCTACCTGTCCCCGGTGGTGATGGTACGGAACAAAGACAAACGGGCAGTGATGCTCCATTCCGTGGCGCTGACCAATACCCCGGCCATCGACGGAATGTTCCCGATCGTCAATTCCATCGGGGCACCCGGGATTCCGGGATGGGGCGGGATCACAGAGGGGCCGGGAACCCCACAACAGAAAGAAGGAGGAACCAAAATGGATCTGAAGGAACTTACAAAACTTTTCGGCCTGCCGGAAACGGTAACTGAGGAGGAGCTCAAAAAGGCGATCCAGGAGGCCGTAAAGGCTGCAGCGGAGGCGAAAGAAGCTGGAAAAACAAAAGGAACGGAAGGCGAAGGAACCAGAAGCACCGGGGAAGACGCGGAGATGGTGGCAAACAGCACGATCCTTTCCATGCTGGGATTGGGGGCAGGCGCCAAGACGGAGGACGTGGCGGCGTCCATCATGGCCTTACGGGCTGGGAACGGCAATACAGAGGCGGAATTGATGGCCTTGAAAGCAAAGATCGAGGAACGGGAGGCGGCAGACGCTGTAGAGGCAGCCTTAAAAGCGGGAAAGATCACGGCGGCGCAGAAAGACTGGGCAAAAGCCTACGCCTTAAAGGACGCGTCCGGGTTCCAGGCCTTTGTGGCAAAAGCCCCGGTCTTAGTGCAGGCAGGGAAAATGGACCTTAAGGACGCCCCGGACCACAGGGCGGAGGAGCTGGACGACCTTGAAATGGCGATCTGCAAAAACTGTGGATTTACCGAGGAGGACGTCAAAAAAATGAAGGAGGACAAGAAGAAATGAGAAGGATCGGGAATGAACGGGCTGGGAACCAGCTTTTAAACCTCCCTGTAAAAGGGGCGACGGAGCTCATTGAGGGCACGATGGCAGTCCTGGGCGCGGACGGGTATGCAGTCCCGGCCAGCAAAGCCACGGGGCTGATCGCTGCCGGCAGGGTGGAAGGATATTGTGACAACCTCTTAGGCGGGGATGGGGACGCGACCGTTACCGTAAAAAGAGGGACATTTGTCTGGGCGAATGACGGCACCATCGAGGCCACAGACCTGTTAAAGCCCTGTTACATCAAGGACGCAACCACCGTTACCCTGACCGCTGACGGCGCGAGCCTTGCGGGGATCATCCTGGAGGTAGCTGAGGATGGCGTCACCGTAGATATGACCCAGGGGGTCATCAACATTACAACCACCACGCCGGGCGTGGGCGGCTGACAGAAGGAGGAGTGAAATTATGCAGATAAACCAGGCATCTTTAAGGGGGCTTTACACCGCCTATTCCATGGCTTTCAATAAGGGGTTCCAGGCGGTAGAGAGCCATTATAACCAGATCGCGACCACAGTGCCGAGCAGCACCGGGGAACAAAAATACAGCTGGCTGGGACAGATGCCCCAGATGAGGGAATGGATCGGGGAAAGGGAGATCCAGAACCTGTCAGCGTATGACTATGCCATCAAGAACAAAAAGTTTGAAATGACCATTGCGGTGAAGCGTGATGACATTGAGGATGACCAGTACGGCCTTTACAGTATGCAGTTTGCGAACATGGGAGAGTGTGCGGCACAGCACCCGGATAACTTAGTGTTCAAGGCGCTGATGGATGGCTTTGAAACTCCCTGCTACGACGGGCAGCCGTTTTTCTCCGACGCCCACAAGGTTGAGGGGACTACCTACAAAAATAAGAGCGATAAAAAGCTCTCATCCGCTACTTACCTGGAAGGAAGGACGGCGATCATGAGCATCTGCGGCGATAAGGGGCAGAGCTTAAACCTGGTGCCGGACCTCCTGGTTGTCCCGCCATCCCTTGAGATGACGGCACGGCAGATCCTGGAAGCGGAGCAGATTGATGGTACCAGCAACGTGCTCAAGGGGACGGCGAAGATCTTAGTGGAGCCGAGGCTTTCCCCAAAACCGGATTACTGGTTCCTGCTCTGTACCAACAAGTTCCTGAAACCTATGATCTACCAGAACCGCAAGAGCATTAAACTGACCTCCATGACCAAGGACACTGACGAAAACGTGTTCATGCGGGACGAATATTTATACGGAGCAGATGGCAGGAGCAACGTGGGCTATGGGTTCTGGCAGATGGCTTACGGCTCTACCGGCGAGACAGCGGCCGAAGGCTGAGGGGGATGCTTATGTACTGCACGGTGGAAGAAGTCCTTGGGGCGATGAAGGAGGACCTGCAGAATAATATCATTGGGGATGAATACATCGAAGATCCAGGGGAACGCCTGGAAAAGATGGTGAAGCTCTCTGAAGAGGCGATTGAGGACGCTGGGGCGGAGATCGACGGGTATATCGCAAAACGGTACCGTCTCCCGCTCTCCAAAGTACCGCCGGTTTTAAACAAATATGCCAAGGATATCGCCGTCTATAACCTGGTCTCCCGCATGGGTGTTGATGAAAGTGACCGGGAAAAGACATTTTTAAACCGCTACAATGCCGCGATCAAGTTTTTGCTTGAGGTGGCAAAGGGAACGGTGGATCTTGATGTGGAGGAGCCCGGGAACGGAATCCCGGGGGAGGGGACGGCGGCCAATGGCTTCCGGATGAGTTCCTCCAGCAGGATCTTTTCCAGGGACAGCATGAAGGGGTGGTGAGATGCCAGGCATCGAAGCGAAACTGTCCGGAGATACCGAAAAGCTGCTGAAAAAACTGAACCGCCTTACGAACCTGGATAAAAAGGGTGCTATGACCACAATCGCGGAATCCTTACGGACTTCCACAACGGAGCGGTTTGACGATGCAAAGGGACCGGACGGGAGGGCCTGGAAGCAATCCATCCGGGCCAGCGAGCAGGGAGGAAAGCCCCTGACAGATACCGGGAAACTTAAAAATAGTATCCGGGCCAAGGCAGATTCCACCAGCGCTGCCATCGGGACAAACGACATCCGGGCGGCCACCCACCAGTTTGGGGATACCCGGACGATCCGGGCTAAGAATAAGCCCTACCTGGCTTTCCAGGTCAATGGAAAGTGGCGGAGGGTGAAGGAGGTCACCATCCACATCCCAGCCCGCCCATTCCTGGGGGTAAGCCCGGAGGACGAAAAGGAGATCCAGGGAACCATCCTGGACCTTTTGGAAGAAAGTTAAGGAGGAAGCATGGTAGCAGCGAGGAATTACCTGGTAAGCCTTTTAAAGGATGCGGGCATCAAAAGCCAGGTGTATGGGAGCTTAAAGAAATTGAAGCTGTCGAACGAATCCCACGTGGGGGCAGTCTTACGGAACGGCGAAACCTTTGAGCGTTCCGGCTCAAAAAAGACGTTTGTGGACCAAGAGGGGCGGCGGAACCGGAGGGAAAAGCTCTGGACACGGACTGCCTCCTATAACGTGGTGATCGGGGATACTGACGAAGAAAAGGTGGATGCGATTCTGACGGAGTTTTTCCGGAGGCTTAAGAAAGGGATACCGGACCAGGGGAACTGGGTGGATATCGAGCCTGGGGAAGTGGAATGGGTGGAAAAGAACGACAGTATCCTGAAGGCCAACGTGGCCGTACAGTTTGAGGTTACCTGCCGGGGCGGCATTTATGAGGACCGGAGGTTGGGGCAGAAGAGGATTGAGACCGCCCTGGAGAAGCAAGGAGGACATAATGAAGAAAATTGAGAACTTAAAGAGTGAATTTGACGTCCCGGACGCCACCTTTGAGGGGTTGAAGGCCTATAAGGGATGGAAAACAGGGCGATATGTCGCTGAAGAGGAGTTTGTCTCTGCATTAGCAGAGTTTAAAGAAGCACCAGTGGACGGGAAAAGAAGGGAGGCGAAGGGGTAATGTACGGAGATGTAAATGTGACAGTGGAGGATGGCAACCTTGGGAGGAGTACAAGTAGCACCGGGACCGGGGTCCATGTTAAGGTAGGTGCGTCAAACATCGGAAGCAGAACGCCGATCCTTATGAAAGGGACTTACAGTGCCAAAGAGATAGAGGCACTGGTTGGGAAGACCCCACTTGCGGATGCCTGTATGGACGCTATCGAGGGCGGGGCAGGTACCTTTTATGCCCTGCCGGTTGCCCCGAAGACACAGGGGACAACCGGGGAAGTAGCAGAAGAAAAAGAAGGGGACGGATCTGTGGCCGTGTCCGGCACTCCGAACAATGCTTATGAATTGACGGTTGAAATTCTGGACGGCGGCGGATTAAATGAAGGAAGCTTCCAGGTCTCCCTGGACGGCGGGGCAACCTTTGGGGACGAAACGACGATCCCCGAAGGGGGAACGGTGGAACTTACCGGGACGGGGCTTACCCTGACGTTTTCTGTTGCCCCGGAAGGGACAGGGTTTGTATCCGGCGACCGGTTTACGGTATCTACCACCGCGCCGGTTATGAATAACCAGGACGTCCTGGATGCAGTGGTGTCCTTACGGAACTTTAGCCAGGAGTTTGAGTTTGTCCATATCGTCGGGGCATCCGGGAAGGCCTTATGGGCATCCTTGGTGACACTGGCAGACGATTACCTCACCAAATATAAGCGCCCACTCTTCTTTGTCTGTGAAGCCAGGCTTCCAGAAGCGGAGGAAAGCGCCAAGGAATACGCGGATGCCATGGCCGAGGAACGGAAAGGGATCGCTAGCCGGTACCTGCAGGTGGTGTGCGCCCCGGTAAAATTTGCCCGCATGGATGGCCGGACCCAAGTGATCAACCTGGCGGGGTATCTCACCGGCTTTTATGCCAGGGCGAGAGAATCCCAGAGTATCGGGGAAGTCAGGACGTTCCAAATCTCCGAAGCAAAGGTGCTTGCCTTGCTGCCGGATGGGATCGAGGACTATGTGGAGGCCTTGGACGGGGAGAAATTCCTGACAGTGCGCCGTTACGTGGGATTGGAAAATTATTACGTGACCAGCGCGAACATGATGTCCCAAGACGGCAGTGATTACCTGTATGCGGAGGATGTCCGGGTCAGCAACCGCCTAGTAAAGGCAGTACGCGCCCAGGCACTGCAGGAGCTGCAGGTGGAGATTGACCCCGGGGCTGTGGAGACCAGCGTTGCTGTGATCCAGGAAAACCTCATGATCCCGGTAGAGGAGGCTATGGATGACGGGATCATCAGCTCCGGGACGGTCGTTATCGACACTGCGGACCTGAACATCCTGGTGGATGAGGCCCTGGACGTCCGGATCACTTACGTGCCGATGGGGCATGTCAGGGCGATCAACCTGACCTTTGCGGTAGAAAATCCCTATACATCCGGGGAAGAGTGACAGGAGGTGAACGAACATGACGCTGATTAACGGGAAAGCTTATGACTGGTCCAGCGTGGATATTTCCCTTTTGGGGCTGGATCTGGAACCCACAGAAATCTCCTACGATGATGAATTTGAAAAGGAATTGATCAACGGGAAAAAAGGACGGATCCGGGGCTACGGTACCGGGAATGCCAAAAATACTGTGAAGCTGACCATGCTCAGGGAGGATTATAACGCCCTCTGCAAGCACATCAAAAGTAAACGGAAAGCATTTTATACGTTCACGATCCCGAAGATCGTGGTCTCCTATGCCGATGAAGGGGCGGAGACCGTGACGGATGTGCTGACGAACGTGACCTTCAGCAAGAGATCCTTTAAAGCGGCAAGCGGTGACAAGAGCATGTCTGTCAGCCTGGAAGGATTCGCAGCGGGCGGGATCAAGAGCAATGGATTGGACGCCTATTAAATCAAAATAAATGTCAAAAAGGAGTAAAACCATGAAGAAAGATTACGAAGGATTGACGGAGCAGGAAGCGATGTTATTTGAGGAAGCGGAGAAAATGGAACAGGCAGGGAGAAGGGAAGGGCAGATGCCCCCTGCAGCCGGAACTGTGACCGGGGAAGACCTGAAGGAGAAATACCGACAAAGCGGGATGAAGGTCTATCTGATCACATCGGCAGTCACCATGGATGATGAGACGGAGGCGACCTTCACCTTCCTGTTCCATAAGCCGAAGGTCGCCTCCTATGACCGTTATGTCAAGACAATCTCCAACTCCGCCACTAAGGCATCGAGGGCCTTTGCATTGGACAACATCGTGGAGGAGCAGAAGGAACTGCTTCTGGATACCCTGGAGGAATACCCGGCCATGAGCATCGGCATCGCAAACAAGCTTTTAAAGATGCTTGGCCTTTCGGATTCCATTGAAGTAAAAAAGCTTTAAAGGATGCCAAAGAGGCGTTCAGGAACGATTTTGTGGGCTATGGGAAGATGGTGGCCTGCCGCTATCTCCCCAAAGAGTGCCTCCCTGCCTCCTGGGACGGCTTATCGGTGGAGGAGTTTTTAGAGCTTTACGGGAAAGCCGACTGCGCCCGGGAGCTTGGGATCGAAGACCTGGCTGCCGGGTTTGTAAAAGCCTTTGGGAAATTATTTGAAGAATAAAAAAGCCCCTCCGGATAGATCCAAGGGACTTTTTTAGGACTTATGAGACGGTTCCCTGTTAGGAAAACCGAAGCTTTTACGATGATTGTATCAGCAATCTCTAAAAAAAGCAAGGGGGAACGAACATGGGGATGGAAGCCGTTTATCAAATCTCCGTGCTCCTGAACATGGTGGACGGCCTGACCGCCCCTATGAGGAGCGCGGAAGGGGAAGTTTCCGGGGCTTTGAAAAAGATGCAGGATGGCTTTGGCGGCATCCAGAAATCCGGTGCAATGATCGCCGGTGCTGGTGCCGCTATCACAGGGGCAGCCTTAAAGACAGCCACAGCTACCTTTGATACCCAGGATGCCCTGGGTGAGCTTGCATCCCTGGGGGTAACAGACCTCCAGTCTGTGGAGCAGGCGGCGACAGATTTTTCGAATACATGGGCCGGTACCACGAAAGCGGATTTTATCACGGCAGCCTATGACATAAAATCAGGTATTGCTTCCCTCACTGACGAGGGGGTGGGGCAGTTCACGGAGCTGGCTGCCTTAACGGGCAAGGCCACGAAATCCACCACGGAAACCATGGGGTCGCTCTTTGCCACTGGATACGGCATCTACAAAGGCTTTTATGACGACCTCTCCGACATGGAATTTGGGGAGATGTTTTCGGCCGGGATCTCTACCGCCGTGCGTCTTTATAAGACATCAGGTGAAGGCATGGCGGATGCAATCTCCGCGCTGGGGGCAACCGCTACCAATGCTAAGGTGCCCTTAGAGGAGCAGCTGGCCATCCTGGGGCAGCTGCAGACTACCATGGAGGGATCAGAAGCCGCCACCAAGTACAGCGCTTTTATCAGCGCAGCGGCATCGGCAGGGGAGAAGCTTGGACTTACCTTCCTGGACAGCAACAACCAGCTTTTATCCATGCCGGAAATCCTGGAAACCCTGAAGGGCAAGTATGGGGAAACCATCGATGCCGTAGAAAAACAAGAGCTTGCCGAGGCGTTTGGGACAGATGAGGCGGTAGACCTGATCGACCTCCTCTACAACAACATAGATGGGCTGAAAGGCGGCATTGAGGACCTGCAGGAATCCATGGCAGGGGGGACTAAGGTCACGGAGGAGATGGCGGAGGCCATCAACAACACTCCGGCGGGGAAACTGGAGGTAGTCAGACAGCAGGCCCACAACCTTACCGAGAGCTTGGGGAGCGCCCTGCTCCCAACCATCAATGGGACGCTGGATAAGGTCAGCAGCCTGATCTCGATCGGAGCGGAATGGGTATCCGCAAACCAGGAGACCGTCAACACGGTTATGAACATCGTTCTGTATTTAGGCATCTTTTTAGCCGTTGCGGGAAGTGCGGCAGCGTTGGTGGGAACGCTTGGAAAAGTATTTACCTCCCTAAAGGGCGCTATCTCCATCGCCCAAGTGGCAGGGAAGCTCTTTAACACTACTTTGTTAAGCTCCCCGGTTACCTGGATCATTGGTGCCATAGTCGGACTGGGAGCAGCGTTCATGGCCTGCGGCGGAGACGCTGGGGAGATGGCATCTTTGTTTTCCGGAGCATTAAGCCAGGTCAGCACCATTGTCACAGATGTGGTTGGGATGATCTCACAGGAGCTTCCGGGGATTCTGACAACGATCGTCAGTGCCATTGAAGCCAACGCCCCGGCCATGATGGCTGGCGGAATGGAGCTCCTGCAGTCCCTGTTAAATGGCCTTCTTTCCGTACTCCCAAGTCTTACCGAGGCAGGGGTGGCATTGATCCAGACCTTAGTTTCCGGAATCGCCCAGGTCCTTCCGGGGCTTGTCTCCACCGGTGGGACGCTGCTGCTCATGCTGGTACAGGGCATTGGCACTGCACTGCCATCCCTCATTGATGCCGGGATCGCACTGATCCAGACACTCCTGCAGGGGCTTCTGTCAGCCCTTCCGGAGCTTTTAAACGCTATCATCCAGCTTGTGCCGATGATCCTAACGGGGATTGCCAGCGCCGCACCATCCCTGATCAGCGGCGGTATTACCCTGATCGGGCATCTTTTGACTGGTATCATAGAGGCCATCCCGGCAGTATTGTCCATGATCCCGGAACTGTTCGGGCAGGTGGTAGATACGATTTTGTCCATTGACTGGCTGGATCTCGGAAATCAGCTGATAGGCAGTATTAAAGACGGGTTTATAGAAGGCTTCAGCAGCCTGGTAGATTCCGCGAAGGGGCTGTGGGATAAATTCACCGGCTGGTTATCCGGAGGCGGCGAGGAAGAGCCGCCGGAAGCAGTACAAAGCATTTCAGAAAGCGTGGAAAATGAGGTTCCGAAGATCGAAAGCGCAGTAGACGGGGTCAACAGTGCCTTAAGCCAGATAGCTCCGGATACCTCCTCCATGCAGGCAAAAGGGCAGGAGGCGATTGAGGCGGTCAGGACCGGGATCGAAGGCGGGACACCTGGGGCCTCCAGTGCGGCAGCCCAGTCCGGGGAGGACATCATGGCAGCCTTCCACCTGGATACCAGCGGTGCTGGCTCTGCCGGGACCAATCTGATGGCAGGTGTCACAAGCAGCATTACAGCCAGCAAAGAGGAAGCTATGGCGGCGGCCAGCCAGTCCGGGGAGGATATCATGGCAGCCTTCCATCTGGATACTGGAGGCACTGGGATGTCCGGGACTGATATCATGGCAAGTGTGACAGACAGTATTACCGCCGGGACCCCGCAGGCTCAGGCGGCTGCTACCCAGGCTGGGACTGACCTGCTTTCCGGGCTGGATACCGGAACGGCAGACGGGGAAAACGTGGGAAGCAGCCTCATGGACAAGGTGGCAAACGGCATCAATGCCAATGGAGAGACAGCCGTCAGCGCAGCCAGCGGCATCGCAGGCCGGATCAAAAATGCCTTTGAAAGCATCAGTATTACAGTGCCTTCCCCGAAGCTCCCGCATGTAAGCGTCTCTTATTCCACGGTTGGGAGCGGGGACGCGAAGGCCACAGTCCCGAACTTTGCGGTAAGCTATTATGCCGAGGGCGGTATTTTGACCCGCCCAACCCTCTTTGGCTTGTCCGGGAATACAGCCATGGTGGGAGGGGAGGCTGGGGACGAGGCAGTCCTGCCCCTGTCCCGCTTATGGATACAGATGCGGGCCATCCTGGGGGATATCTTCAGCAAAGAGAGGGAAGAAAACGGTGGCAGCCGGCAGACAGGGGAAGCCCTGACAAAGGCCATTACCTCAAAGCTGGACCGCGTGGAACGCCCAAAACGGATCCAGGATGCTCCGAAACGGAACCAGGGGGAAGGCAGGGGGATTTCCATTAACAACCTGACTATTCGGGTAGACATGGACAAGATCAAAGACCTATCCCTCCTGTTTAAACTGATCGACGAGCTAAAAGACGCCCAGTACCGGACCGATGATCCTGACGATGGGCTGGAGCCTGAAATGGCATAAGGAGGGAACCATGCTTTATGTAAGGGAGAAGATCGCAAAACTTGGTGGCGTCTATTTAGGCGGACAAGTAAGTAACGTGGACATCACAGAGGAAGCTGCGATCTATGAAAAAAAGGATGACAAGGGCCGGATCAAGGCCACACAGCCGGTCGGCTATGAGCACGCCAAAGTGACCATTGATATCATCCTGGAGGACACCCGGTTTACGACAGCAAATAACCAGCTCCGTACCATCCAGCGGCTCTTTAAAGCCGCTGGACAGGGAGAAGCAAGGCTGCTCAAGATTGTCAACGAGGACTGTGCGGCAAGGGGAATCAGTGAGGTGTATTTTAAGAGCCTGACCAGCAAAAAGGTCATTTCTGAGAGCAAACGCCTGGTTTCCCTGGAACTGATCGCTCCGTATATCGCGGCGGTTAAGGTTATCAAAAAGAAAAAGAAGAAATCCTCCAAAAAGACTAAGAAAACCAATAAAAGCAAAAGCAAGAAGAACCGGGCGAAAACACCGGCTAAGGACAGCCGTGATACAAAGAAAGGGAAGGAATCAGCGAAAAAACTGGTGAAGAAATAGGGGGCGAAAAGGATGGATACAAAAAAGCTGATCACGCCTAAGTTCCGCGTGACGGTTGGGGACTATGAACTCAGTGACGGTATGGAGGTGGAATGTGTCTCCAGCAGTTCATCCAACCTGGACTGGTGCCGGGTGGAGCTCTCTACAGAGCTTGAGGGTGTGTTGGAATATGAGGATATGGATGAGGCTATAGTGGAGCTTGGTTACGGGGAGGACTATGACGTCCTTTTAGAGGGATATGTTCGGAAAAATCCCAAAACGGGTGATTATTGGAAAGAGCTGCTGATCAAGGACGACCTGATTCGTCTGGAGCGCATCCGGATCACTGCCTCATTTGTAGACTGTACGCCAACAGATATTCTTCGTTATATCCTGACAACAGCCGGAATCACGGATTACCAGCTTTCGGAGGAAGACTATGGGAAAAGAGACCTAGTGGTCATAGACGACAAGAACGGAATTGAAGCGGTAATGACTGTCAATAGCACATGGGGGATCCAAAATCCGTTTTTCTTCCAGCATCGGGTTTTTTATTGGGGTGTTATTCCAGATCAGGAGGAATTATATGTTCTGGAAGAGGACGAGACGATCCTATCCTTGCAAAAGTATGGGGATCTTTGGGAGGCAGAGACCATCGGGATTCCCTGGATCCACCATAGCCAGGAGGTGGAGGTGGTCCACAGCAAGGTTTCAGGGACCGTCCGGATCAGCAAGGTGATCGTCAAGAGCGATAGGCAGGGGGAAGTCCATATGTACCTATATTTCCCGGGAGGTGGAGCTAATGGCTGATTTGTTAAAAATGTACTTGGATCGGGAGTTGCCGAAGCGTGTGCAAGAGCAGTATCCGCATCTGCAGTACCCGGGCTGTGTGTATGCCCTAGTCACGGGGGTACGGAATCAGGTATGCACGATCAAAATACTTGACAAAAATCGGGTGCAGGACAAACGTTTTCCTGAAATCCCAGGGGTCAGAACAGAACTTGAGCTTACAGCTGGGGATATCGTGGTGGTATTGCTGCTATACGGGGAGTGCCGCCCTTATATCGTTGGGAGGTGTTTGTAGTGCAGAGGGTAACGGAGACAGACATTGATTTGTTTTTGGATGCCAACGGACAGCCAGTAGCTGGTGCCGACGGGGATTTTAAAACCACAGACCGTTGCTGGCTCCAGGATATTGCAAATGAGGCATTGACCGAGGAAGGTGAGCTGTTTTATGAGGACGAGGAGGGTGACGATGCCTATGGCTTGGGTCTACATGACTTCCTGCAGGTCGAGTATGACGATTTTACTTTTACGGAAATCGAGGAGCGCATCCGGACGAAGCTTAAAAAACGGAGCTATATTGACGATGGCAGCATTGTAGTGGAGGTTACCCAAAACGGCCAGAATGGCTTCCATGCCAAGATATCTTTCCGGCGGAACGATAGCAGCCAAGAATATAACATCAGTTTAGAGAGCAACGGAGTGGAGGTGGTTTTGGAATGATCGACGAAGAGCTTTTGGACAAAATCGTCCCGATGCCAAACGAAGAGGAAGAAATGGAACAGATACAGGAGGAGCTGGAGGCTGAAGGATTTCCAATTACGAACTTTAATAAGGGCGGGATTTTTTATCATTTGATCCGTCTCTTTGTGACCATTTACCTAGAGCTGAAAAGCCTGGCTAGGGATATCATAAACAACTGCTTTATCCGGCACGCGGAAGGAGACTGGTTGGAGATTAAGGCAGCTGATTACTCCAAATACCGGAAGGAAGCGAAACCCACCAGGGGCTATATTACCATTACGCGAAGTGATGCTGAGAATGCCTTAAAGGTCACAAAAGGCCATTGTTTCAAGACAAAGCCAGACGTCAACGGGAATGAACTAAAGTACTATGTGACAGAAGAAACCATAATACCGGAAGGAGAAGCAGTTGGGAAAGTCCTAGTTGAGGCGGAACAGCCAGGGACAGCCTACAATGTGGAACCTGGAAAGATCATAGTTTCCCTGATTCACCTGGAAGGTGTGGAAAGCGTAAATAATGAAGAAGGGTGGATTTTTGAAGAAGGATCTGAAATCGAAGACCTAGAAGAACTTCGGGAACGATGCTTAAGCTCCTGGGCGGAGCTGGCGGAGCGCACCATCGAGGAAAAGCTACGGAACGCTGCAAAAGCAGTCCCCGGGGTGCTGGATGCCCGGATTGATGCCCAACATCCGAGGGGACAGGGAACTGTGGACGTGATTGTGACCGGAGCTGCCGGGGAGGCATCCCCGGAGTTAATCCGCCAGGTGGGCGAGGCCATCGCGCCACTGAAGGGAAACTATGAAGATTACTTGGTGAAATCAAGTACTGTAGTGAGGCAGGACTTTGACCTTGTGGTCTACCTAGATGATAGTACGGCAACGACAGGGATAAAGGAAAAAGCTGAGAAGCTAATCGAGGACATGATGCTGCTATCGCGTGGCGAACTGAATCTCCTCTACCGGGACAGCATCATCCAAACCCTAAGCAATAACATCACAGGATACCGGAAAACAGACATCAAGGAACCATCTGGGGACTTGGTGCTATCTCAGGATAAGGTTATTATGGCAGGAACCATCACAGTCGATGTGAAGCAGATTGCACGGACGGGGGTGGATTGATGGACAGTTTTGTGGAATATCTGTGGTATCTCTTGACCTACCCGTTTAAACAGGTGAAAAAGTCAGTGAACAGATGGTATCTCCTTTGCAGGGTTTTAGGACGGAGGCTGGACAGAGCAAAAGAGGAGCTCTTAAGGGCCAGGGATGAGGGCATGGTTGCCACCTGTTCGGAGGAACTTCTGGAGATACATGCGGCAGACCGGGGACTGTCCCGTTATGAGGGGGAGATAGCCGAGAATTTTAGGGTACGGATCGCCAACTATGAAGAGGTCTGCCGTTTAGGAGGCAGCAATGAAGGGGTTAGGCTGGCGGTAGAGAGTTTAGGATACCAGGAAGTGCAGATCCTCTCTGCACCAGAGTGGACCGGAGAAACGGAACGGTGGGCGGAGTTTTACGTGATTGTAACGCTCCCGGTGGATGATAACCACCCGACATCCTTTGAAATCTTAAAGAGGGATGTCCGGGCAACGAAGGAGGTCGGAGCTAAGGACTGTTATGTGACCCGCTGGGTTGCCCTACCGGAAAATCCCTGTAAGATTTGCCTTGAGACGGCTGTTGGAGTAGTGGGACGTATGGAAACGCCACATAAGCTCCTGTATGCCTCTGGCCCCAAAGCGGCAGTCCTGCACCAGACAGACACATCTGGACGTCTGATTATCAAACGGGATATGTGGTATTTTGATGGGACATATCGTTTTGACGGGACAAAGAAATTTGCAAGCGGCAGCGTAACGGAGGTGACAATTTAATGAAAAGCATGATAACAAAGATTGCAAGGCAAAAGCTTGTGGAAGCGCGCTTGGGGACGCGTACCCTTGC
>ERZ1643251.2555-NODE-2555-length-18341-cov-5.358033_pt1 | contig 18341 bp, 10 predicted proteins | sample MGYA00579261_ERZ1643251 | MGnify/ENA primary metagenome ERZ1643251 (study PRJEB29033, sample SAMEA4952267) | chicken gut metagenome | biome: Broiler Chicken; feature: Gastrointestinal Tract; material: Caecum | place: Ireland | collected 2018 | study: Broiler...
TCGATGGAGCGGGTGCCGAGCAGCAGGTGGAAGATGCCGTAATCGACGATCATGTACAGTATCCCGCCCGCCAGCGCGAACAGCAGAGTCATGTATCTGCGGTTGAAAAAGAGCAGCGCGCAGAAAAAGACGAGAAAGCATACGTCCAGCCAGATATACAGCGCGTTGAACTGCCGCTGTGCGACGATCTCCATAAAAATCCCTCTCACGATGTTTTCCGCCCGCGCCTCTGCCTGCCGCAGAGGACGGGGCGGGTGACAAAAGTCATAGAAAACTATTACAAAAACAGTATAACCGATTTTTTGTCCGCTGTCAAGGGAAAGAGGGGAAAGAAAGAGGGGCACCGCTTATGCGGCGCCCCTTCGCTGTGTGCGGGAAGGTCAGTCGTCATCATCATCGTCGTCATCGTCGTGGCCGGGGCGGACGTGGTCGCTCGAAGAGCCGTCTTCGAAGACGTAATGGTACTGCCCGCTGCGGATATAGACGCGGAAACGCACGTTCTGCCCGCCGAGGGTGCCGTGCGCGGAGAGCACCTGTTCGCCGCCTTCGCTCCCGCGCTCAAAACAGAGGGTATCGCGCGAGCCGCCGCGCTCGATGGTCATTTCCAGCTCGAGTTCGCCCTCTTCCTCCTCGTAGGAGAGGGTGGTGCGCTCGGCGCGTTCGCCGTTTTCGATAAGCGTGTATACAAATTCGCGCTCGGTCTCCGAGCCGCCCTCTTCCGTTTCGCTCTCGGTTTCCTCGCGCACTTCGATGTACGACGCGCGGCCCTCGCCGAGGTAGGCGCGGAAGAACAGTTCGCTCTCGCTCTCGCCGCTCTCCGTTTCGGTTTCGTAGGTGCCGGAAACGGGGTATGTTCCGCTCTCCGTCACGAGGATGCCGTCGATGGAGTAATTTTCTTCGCTTTCGCCGTCATCCGTTTCGCCGCCGATGTACAGCTTGTCGTAGTACAGGCGGCAGGTCACGCCGCCGCCGAGCAGGCTGCCGCCGTGCACTTCCATGCCGAATGCGTACCCTTGCGCGGGGGCGACGGCGGTTTCGGTGATGTCTTCTTCGCCCAAAAGGCTCTCCACGAGCGACATATAGCGGTTTAAGGAGGTCAGCGTATCCTCTTCGGAGGAGCGGGCGGTGTTCAGCGCCTTTGCGGATACCGCGTCCGGAAGGGATACCGCCGCGGCGCCGTCTGTGCGGGAGGAGAGCAGCGTCCCCGCGGAGAGCGCGCCGTAGGCATAGAAGGAGTCTGCGTCGGTGATCTTGTCGAATTTGTTCAGCGTGTCCGAAACGGGGCCGTTCCCGCGCAGGAACACGGGGAGCAGCACGCACAGCGCCACCGCCAGCGCGAGGAAGGCTGCGATCAGGCCGACGGTCAGTTTTTTGCCGGCGCGCGCCCGCGTTCCGCCGCCGGCAAGGGCGTATTCCCGCTGCGGCTCTTCCCAGCCCATTTCGCGGAGGATGTTCTGTTTTACTTCGCCCGAAGGAAGGACGGACTTCGCTTCTTCCTTCAGCATCTTTTTTACGCTTTTCATTTTCCGCCCTCCTTTATAAGGTATGCTTTGAGCTTTTTCAGCGCCTCGCTGTATTTCCATGTGACCGTGCCGACGGGCAGGGCGAGCATGGCGGCGACTTCGCGCCGCTTGTAGCCGGAAAGCCGGCACAGCATGAGGATCTCGTATTCCTCTTCGGAAAGAAGCCTGCGGGCGACGTCGAAGATGTAGGGAAGTTCGGTTTCCTGCGTCCCGTATTTCCAGGCGTCCTCTTCGAAGTCCGTCGCCACCTCGCGCGCGTGCTTTTTCAGGTGGTTGAGCGCGAGCGACCTGCCGACGGAGCGCAGCCATGCGGGGAAGTTCGTGCCCGCCCTGTACTGTTCCAGCGAGGAGAGCGCGCGCAGGTAGGTTTCCTGCAGGATGTCTTCCGCGTGCATCCTGTCGCGCACGATGCTGAAAACGGCGAAGTACACCGCGCGGTGGGTGTGTTCGTATATGTAATCGAATGCAGACCTGTCTCCGCCTTTCAGCGCGGCGATCTTGCGCTCAAGTTTTTCGTTCATAATTCTCCCGTTATAAGAACAATGCGAAAGCGCCGTTTTGTTGGAAAAAATCAAAAAAATATCCTGATTTTTTTTAATCATACCAAAAAAGCGGGGAAATGTCAACGAGGAAGGGCGTGCGGCCGCGTCGGCGCGCATAATTTAATGCTGCGCGCGAGGAAGCCGGCAAAAAATTTTTTCGGAAAATTTTACGGAATTTCCAACAAAACGCACCGTTTGCGCTGTTGTATAAGTGCAGGGGGCAAAGTTCCCCGCACAAAAAAATTTCCGGAGGAAAGAAAGATGAAAAAGATGAAGAAGATGATGGTTGCGGCTGCGGCGGCGGGAACGCTCGCCCTCGCGCTCGGGTTTGCCGCCTGCGGCACGGGCGGCCTGCGTACGGAGGAACAGCAGCGGCAGGAGGCGGTGCAGTCTGCCTACGGGTTCAGCGCGGCGAGCGCGGGGCTGTTCATCGCGGCGGGGAGCGGAAGCGGCGCCGCCGTGCAGGTGCGTTCGGCCGCGGCGCAAACGCCGGACTTCGACGGCTACCTCGCCCTCGCCGAGGGGCTCCTGTCCGAGGGCGGGTTCAGCGAAGTCATCTCCGCGTCTGACCGCGAAGGGTACGCGTACAGGATGGACGTGACCTACACGGGAATGGCGGAGAACACGCTGACGTATTCCATGTACTACAACGAGACGCTGCGCGCGGACGACGACTTCGACGACGATGACGATTGGGACGACCGCTTCGACGACGAGACGGAAGAAGAATACGGCATCGAGGGCGTCATGGTCATAGAGGGCGCCGAGTACGCGGTGCGCGGCGAGCGCAGCGTCGAGGCGGAGCGCGGCGAAGAGGAGAGCGAGACCGAGCTGCGCGTACAGCTCGCCGAAGGCAGGGTGATGCTGGTGGAACAGGGCTACGAGAACGAGGACGGCGAGACCGAGCGAGAATATACCTATACGGTGCTCGAAGACGGCAGGGCGGTGGAGCGCAGCGTCTTTTCCTATGAAAGGGAAGAGGGCGAAGAGGAGTTGAAGATGGTCTATACCGCGGGCGGCGAGAGCAGGGTGCTTACCTTTGAGCGAGAGCGGCACGACGGCCGCGAGGTGCTCTTCATCCGCGCGACGGAAAACGGGCAGACGGTGCGCTATATCGCGCGCGCCGCCGTCGGCGAAGACGGGCAGACCTATTACGAGTACGAACAGATCGGGCAGGGGGCATGACCTGCAGACAGAAAGGAAGGGGCGGGGCCGTATGGCTCCGCCCCTTCGGGTTTGGTCGCTTTTTCGGCGAAAAGGACAAAAAAGATGACTTTGTCCGGAAAACCTGTCTTGACAGGAGAGAGAAAGTGTGGTATAAGAGAAGCAGGGGAGCCGGACATACAGGCTTTCCGGAGCTTATCGGGGGAGGCAGCGGCAGAGGGACGATCGCGTATCCCTGCGAAATGTAAAGAAAAGGGCAAAAAAAGGAGGGAAGATGAATGAAAAAATTTGTTTGCTGTCTGTTTGCGGCGGCGCTGTTCGCGTGCGCCGCGGCCTGCGCGGAGTACAGCCCGCGGAAAGAGGACTTCGACTTCGGCGTGACGCTTTCGGCGACGGAAGCGGAATGCGGGGAGGAGATCGTCTATACCGTCCGCGCGGAACGGGTGAGCGGAAAAAAGTTCACCGTGCGCGGCAGTTCCACGCTGTACAGCGTATATTTCGAGCCTGATACGGGCGAGGAGCCGTATTTTGCCTTTAACGACGACATCGTGACGCATGAGTTCGGGGAAGATTATCTGCCGGAAGAGAGCGGCACCCTTTCGACCGACGGGCTTGCGGCGGGAGAGTACGTCTTTGCGGTGCGGCTGCGCATCGGGGAACTGGTGTACGGATACGAGCAGGCGATACGCCTGACATAAAAAAAGAACGGAACGGGGACGGCGGCGCACAAAAAAGCGCCGCCGTCTTTTCTTATAGGGGCGGAGGACTTGCGCGGCGGGGAAAAAGATGGTATACTATGCACATATGTTGAGAAGGAGAGGTGAACATATGCGCACATATATCGGCATAGATCTCGGCACGAGCGGGGCGAAGCTGCTGCTCGTTTCCGCGGACGGCAGCATCCTGGCGGAGAATACGCAGGGCTATCCCGTCTTTTATCCGCGTTCCGGTTGGAGCGAACAGAACCCGGAGGACTGGTTCGCCGCCGCGATGCGCGGGATGAAGGAACTTCTGCGGGGGCAGGACGCCTCCGCCGTGGCAGGCATCTCCTTCGGCGGGCAGATGCACGGGCTGGTCGCGCTGGACAAAAGAGATGCCGTCGTCCGCCCCGCCATCCTGTGGAACGACGGCAGGACGGAGAAGCAGACGGCGTATCTCAACGAGGCAGTCGGCAGGGAAAAGCTGTCCGCTTATACCGGCAATATCGCGTTCGCGGGCTTTACCGCGCCGAAGATCCTGTGGATGCGGGAGAACGAGCCGGAAAACTTTGCGCGCACCGCTAAAATCATGCTGCCGAAAGATTACCTCGCTTACAGGCTGACGGGGAATTTCTGCACGGATTTTTCGGATGCGAGCGGCATGCTGCTCCTGGACGTAAAAAACCGCAGATGGAGCGAAGAGATGTGCGGGATCTGCGGCATATCCGCCGCAATGCTGCCGCAGCCGTATGAAAGCTACGAGGCCGTCGGTACGCTGAAAAGAGAGATCGCGGAGGAACTCGGGCTGCCGCAGGGCGTACGGGTGGCCGCGGGCGCGGGGGACAATGCCGCCGCGGCCGTCGGCACGGGCGTGGTCGGCGAGGGCGGGTGCAATATCTCCCTCGGCACCAGCGGGACGCTGTTCGTCTCTTCCGCAAAATACAGGCCGGACGGCACGAACGCGCTGCACAGCTTCTGCCATGCGGACGGCGGCTGGCACCTGATGGGGTGCATCCTGTCGGCGGCGTCCTGCAACGCGTGGTGGTCGGACAGGATATTGCAGACGGACGATTATGCGAAAGAGCAGGAGGTGCCGCGGGAATTGCCCGGCAGGAACGGCGTCTATTTTCTTCCCTATCTGATGGGCGAGCGCAGCCCGCACAACGACGTGAACGCGCGCGGCGCATTCATCGGGATGCGCCCGGATACGGACAGGAAGCAGATGACGCTCGCCGTGCTCGAAGGGGTCGCGTTCGCGCTCAAAGACTGCATGGAAGCGGCGGCGAAAGACGGCGTGAAGCCCGCGAGGACGAAACTTTGCGGCGGGGGCGCCAGAAGCGCGCTGTGGCGCAGGATCATCGCGGACGTGACGGATATGCCCGTCGATATACCGCAGACGGAGCAGGGGCCCGCCTTCGGCGCGGCGCTGCTCGCGATGGTCTGCCGCGGAGAATATGCCTCCGTGCGGGAGGCGGCGGGCGCCGTCGTGAAAGTAAAGGAGACGGTGCTGCCCGACCGGGAGGCCGCCGCGGGCTATGCGGAGCGGTACAGGACGTTCGCGTCGCTGTATCCCGCGCTCAAAGGCGTGTTCCGCGACATGCGGGAGGAATGACGGCGGGCGGACAGAAAGAGGGCGGCTTCCGCGGTGCGGGGCCGCTTTCGGCTGCGGCGGACAAAAAATTGCCGCCGTCCGCTTGATACGGGAGCCGTTCCGTGTTATAATATCCGGTGTAAAGACGCAAGGAGGCATCGCGACGTGAAGATCATTCATGCGGCAGATATCCACCTCGGCTCCAAGATGGATTCGAGATTTCCCAAAGAGATCGCCGAAAAACGCAAGACGGAGGTGCGGAACACCTTCCGCAGGCTCGCGAAGTACGCCGCCGAAAACGGGGTGTGCGCCGTGCTGCTCGCGGGGGACGTGTTCGATTCGGACATCCCCTTCAAAAAGGATAAGGACTTCTTTTATAATGTGATCGAGAATACGCCCTCCGTCGACTTCCTGTACCTGCGCGGCAACCACGACAGCTGCGGCGGGTATGAGGGGAGAGAACTGCCCAACTTCAAGACTTTCGGCCCCCAATGGCGGGAATACGTTTACGGGAACGTCGCCGTGCGCGGCATAGAGATGAGCGCGGAGAACGCCTCCTCCCTGTATTCCACCCTCGAACTGCCCAAAGACAGGCTGAACATCGTGATGCTGCACGGGCAGACCGCGGACGCGGCGGGCAAAGACAGGGTGTGCCTCAAACGGCTGCGCGGGAAAAACATCGACTATCTCGCGCTCGGGCACGTCCACAAGCCGCAGGAGGGGAAGCTGGACGAGCGCGGCATCTATGCGTACAGCGGCTGCCTCGAAGGGCGCGGCTTCGACGAGACGGGCGAGCGCGGCTTTATCCTGCTGGACATCGGTGAGGAAATAACGCATACGTTCGTTCCGTTTTCCGAACGCACCATCGTGGAAAGGGACGTGGACGTTTCCGGCGTTTCCGACGCGCACGCCGCCTCGCTCGCCGTGCGCGCGGCGGTCGCCTTTGACAAAGAAAACCTGTACCGCATCAACCTCGTCGGAGAAGTGCCCGCGGACGTCGGGCAGATGGGGGAGGACGCGGAAAAATACCTCGCGGACGCCTGCTTTTATATCAGCGTCAAGGACAGGACGAGGAGAAAGATAGATGCGGCGGCCTTTGAAAAGGACGTTTCGCTCAGAGGGGAATTCGTGCGCGCCGTGTACGCGGACGAAGAGCTTTCCGAAGAGGAGAAAGAGCAGATATTGCGCTGCGGGCTGCGGGCGCTTGCCGGGGAGGAGATCGAACTGTGAAACTCATATCCTGCCACATTGAAAATTTCGGTAAGATCTCCGGGCGCGATCTCTCCTTCGGCGGAGGGCTGACAGCGTTCTGCGAGGAAAACGGTTACGGCAAGACGACGCTCGCCGCCTTTCTGAAGGCGATGTTCTACGGCATGGAACCCAGCCGCAGGAACGGCAGGTTCAACGACCGCACCCATTATTACCCCTTCGACGGCGGGAGGTTCGGCGGGAACGTGGTCTTCCTCTGCAAGGGGAAGGAGTACAGGATCGAGCGCTTTTTCGACGAGACGAGCGACACGCGCGACGAGCTGACGGTGTACCGCGACGGGCGGCCGTGCGACCTCGGCGGGGAGCCGGGGGAAGTCCTTTTCGGCATAGACAGGGAGTCTTTCGAGCGGACGGCGTTCATCACGGGGAAGGAGACGGAGATCGGTTCCACCGACAGCATCAACACCAGACTGAACAATTTCGTGGAGGGCAGCGACGACGACACCAACCTGCGCGCCGCGCTCGAACGCATAGACAAGCGGAGCAAGGAATACAGGAAAAGGGGCGGCGGGCTGATCGCCGAAGAGGGAGAACGCATCGTAAGGCTGCACAGCGAGCTGAAAAACTACGAAACGGTGCGGGCGGGACTGCCCGGCAAGTATGTGCGCCTCAACGAAAAGAACAGACAGATACACGGGCTTGCCGCGGAGATCGCCGCGGCGCAGACGCGCAACGTCGCGTTTGCGAACTGGGAGCGCTACGACGGGCTGTGCGCCTCCGCGGCGGAGCATACGAAAAAGATCGCGGCGCTGGAAGAGAAGTATCCCTTCGGCGTGCCTTCCGCGGAGGAGGCGGAAAAGGCGTTCGCGGACGCGGGCAGGCTGGAAGAACTGCGCGCGGTTTCGGAAAAGCGCACCTTCACCGCGCAGGACGAGGCGCGGCTGGAGGCGCTGGGGCGGAAGTTCTCCGGCGGCGTGCCGGAAACGGAGGAACTTTCCTCGGCGCAGGAGAGCATCGTGCGGCTGAACGGGCTGGACGCCGCGCTCGCGCCGCAGGACGGCGGCCTTTCCGAAGAGGAGGAGAAACTCCGCCGCCGGTTCGCCGCGCGCTTCCCCGACGCCGCGGAGGCGGAAGAGGCGGAAAGGCAGGCGGAACGCTTCAAAAAGGCGGACGCCGCCTGTGCGGCGGCGGAAGAGACGACCGTATCCGTGCGGGAGGTTTCCTTCAAAGCGAATATCGCCGCTGCCGCCGTCGGCGCGCTGCTGCTCATCGCGGGCATCGGCGTGCTGTTCGTGCAGCAGATCGCGGGCATCGTGCTCGCCGCGCTCGGCGCGCTGCTGCTCCTTGCGGACGCATTCCTGTACCTCAACAAGAAGTCGGGGAGCGCCGTCCGCACGGAAAACCCGGAACGGGCGGCGGCAAGGCGGGAGCGCGAGAGCGCCGAACGGGAACTCGCCGCCATTCTCCTGCCCTACGGGTATTCCCTCGGAGAGGGCGTACTGTTCGCCGCCGCAAAATTCCGCGAGGACAGGCAGCGGTACCTCGCGGCGGAGAAGAAGGCGGAGGAACGCGCCCGCGGCATACGCGAAAGGCAGGCGGAACGCGCGGAAGTGCAGCGTTCGCTGGATACGTTCTTCGCAAAATACGGCACGGCGGAGGGGGATCCCGTTTCCCGCCTCGCAGCGCTGCGGGCGGAGATCGCGGAATACAGGTCGCTGCTGGGAAGGAAAAAGGCCTCCGAAGAGGCGGAACGCGGCACGGCGGAACGGGCGGAAGAACTGGAGCGCGCGCTGCTCGCCTTCTGCGGAAAGTACCGCGTGCCGCCCGAAGGGCTGCGAGGGCGCGCGCGGCTGATCTGCGACGACGTGAAGGAGCTTGCCGCCGAAAGGGCGGAGCGGCGGAGGCTGGAAGAAGAGGCGCGCGTCCTGCGCGAGGAGAAGCATCTCGCGGAGCGCCCCGCGGGCACGGCGGCGGATCTGAAAGAGATGAACGCAAAGCTCGCCGAACTGGCGGAGGAAAAGAACAGGCTCTCGCTGGAGATCGCCGCCGACGAAACGGATGCGGAGCGCGCGGGAGAACTGCAGAACGAGCTGGAAGAGAGCGAGGAACGGCTCCGCGTCTATAAGAAAAATCACGCCCTGCTGGAACGGACGGCGGCGCTGCTCAAAGAAGCGGACGGGCGGCTGAAAGACAAGTACGTCAGGCCCATCCGGGAGAGGTTTTCCTATTATTCCGGGATCATCGAGCGCGCGCTCGGCGAAAAAATATACATGGACGCCGAGTTCAACCTGCGCTTCGAGCACGGCGGGCAGCAGCGCAGCGAGGAACATCTGAGCACGGGGCAGCGCACCGTCTGCGCCTTCTGTTTCCGCATGGCGCTCATCGACAACATGTACGCGGAAGAAAAGCCCTTCCTCATCCTCGACGACCCGTTCACGGGGCTGGACGGGGCGCACTTCGCGAAGGTGAAGGAGGTGCTCGCGTCGCTGTCCGAAAAGATGCAGCTCGTCTATTTCACCTGCCACGAGAGCAGGATGCCGTAGCCCCGCGCCGCGCGCGTCGGAGCCGCGGGTCGGCGGCTATGTCAATAAACGCTGCTATGTACGTACAAAAACGGCAGTATATGTCAAAATATGATATGTATGCCTGCAAAAATGAAAGGAAAAGGCGTCTCTTTTCGTGATAAGATAAAAGAGGGCGGGCTGGTTCTGCGCCAAAAAAAATGCGGAGGCGGTATGAAGATAACCATCGTTTGCGAAAAGAATGTTGCGACGGAGTCGGAAGAGGGCAGGCGCGCCTATCCGCAGGGGATGGACGGGTGTCTTTCCGCCTTCCTGACGGCGGCGGGGCACGGCGTCGTATGCATCCCCGCGGGCGAGGACGGCGTGCCCGGGCTGACGGAGGAGATCCTCGAAGGCACGGACGTGCTGTTCTGGTGGGGGCACGCCTATCACGGCGCGGTCTGCGACGGGCTCGCGGAAAAGGTCGCGCAGAGGGTGCTGCGAGGCATGGGGCTGATCGTGCTGCATTCGGGGCACGATTCAAAGATCATCAAAAAACTTCTGGGCACGTCATGCTCGCTGGTGTGGCGGGAGGCGGCGGAGCACGAGCGGCTCTGGTGCGTCGATCCCGCGCATCCCATCGCGCGGGGGTTGGGAGATTTTATCGACATTCCGCACGAGGAGATGTACGGGGAGCCTTTCGACATCCCCGTGCCCGACGAGCTGGTGTATATCGGCTGGTTCGAGGGCGGAGAGGTGTTCCGCGCAGGGTGCGTGTTCCGCCGCGGCAGGGGGAAGATATTCTATTTCAACCCCGGACACGAGACGTACCCGACCTATCACATCCCCGAGGTGCAGAGACTGCTCACCCAGGCGGCGGAATACGTGGCGCCGCGGGAAGTGGCGGAGAGCATCGGCTGCCGCCACCGCGCGGAATTTGCCATCCCCGTGCGGAAGGACGGGAACTGATCGGAGAAAGGGCAGGGTTTCCCCGCGCTTTTACGCGCGGGGAAACCCTTTCGGATAAATATAAAAAATACGGACGTTGCCGCCGCGGGGCTGCCCGCGGGCGGGGGACGGACGGAGGAGTTCAGGGACATGGATCAGACATATAAGGCCGACGGCAGGGTCAGGGAGTTCGTGCGCCCCGTACGCATCCTTATGGCGGAGGGGAACGTTTCCCGCGCGGAACTGCTGGCGGAGCGCTTCGCGGACCAGATAGGGCTGAAAGAGCGGGAGGGGACGCAGATAAGCGGCAGATGCCGCATCCTGCTCGACTTCGGCAGGGAACTGCACGGCGGACTGCGCATCGTCGCGGGGGCGGGCAGGAGCGGCACGCGGGTGCGCCTGCGCCTCGGGGAATCGGCGAACGAGGCGCTCGCCGATATCGGCGAGCGCGGCGCGACGAACGACCACAGCCTGCGCGACCTCACCCTTCCGCTGCCGAGACTGTCGGACATGGAGTTTTTCAGTTCGGGGTTCCGCTTCGCGCTCGTCGAATTTTTAGACGATGACGCGCAGTTCATGCTGAAAGCGGTCAACGCCGTCTACGTTCACAGCCCGCGGGAGAGGTTGGGAGCTTTCCGCTGTTCCGACCCGCTGCTCGAACGCATCTACGACACCGCGGCGCACACCGTCATGCTGTGCGCGCAGGACTATATCTGGGACGGGATCAAGCGCGACCGCCTCGTGTGGATGGGGGATATGTACCCCGAGGTCACGGCGCTGCTCTCCGTCTGTGCGGACGACGGATGCGTGCAGCGTTCGCTGGATTTCGTGGTGAATGAGACGCCGCTCCCGCGGTGGATGAACGACTTCCCCATGTACAGCATGTGGTGGGTCATGATCCTCGCGGAATATTACCGCATGACGGGAAATCTCGCATACGTTGCGGCGCAAAAGGAATATTTTTACGGCGTGCTCGCCGCGGTGGACGGGTGCATCGCGGAGGACGGCAGCTTCGATTTCGGCATGAATTTCGTGGACTGGCCTTCGCACGGGCATCCGGACGAGGCGGAAGGGGTGCGCAGGCTGTGCCTGCTGTGCGCCGCCGACGCGGCGGAGCTTGAAAAGCTGTTGGGCGGGGACGGCGTCCTGTCCGCGCGCATCGCGCGCAAACTCAAACGCGCGGGCGCGGAAGTGGGGGAAAAGAGGCAGATCGCCGCGCTCAAATACCTGTCCGGCTCGGCGCTCTCCGCAAAGGAGATGCGCCTGCTCACCGAAGGGGGCGCGAAGGGCTTTTCCACCTTCATGAGCTACTTCCTGCTCTCCGCCCTGTGCGAGGCGTCGGACATGAAGGCGGCGCTCGCGGCGCTGCGGGAGTACTACGGCGGGATGCTCGCGCTGGGCGCGACTTCCTTCTGGGAGGACTTCGACACGGAGTGGACGAAAGGGAAGGTGTGCCCCATCGACCGCGTGCGCGAAGAGGGGGAGAAGGACGTGCACGGCGACTTCGGCAGGTTCTGCTATGTCGGCTACCGCCACAGTCTCTGCCACGGCTGGTCTGCGGGGGTCATCCCCTTCCTCCTGCGCCGCGTGCTCGGCGTGCGCGCGGAGGCGGGGTACGCGGAAGTGACCGTATCGCCCGACCTCGGCGACCTCGAATTTGCGGAAGGGGAGATCCCCACGCCGCACGGCATTTTGCGCGTCTGCTGCCGCAGGGAAGGCAAAGCGGTGAAGACGGAGGTTTCCGCGCCTGCCGGCGTGCGCGTGACGGTAAAGGAATGAACACGGAAAAGTCCCGTTCCGCTCTGCGGGACGGGAAATTTTTTTGATTTTTTCGGGAGGAGGAAAATTTTTATGGATAAAGCGACGGAAAGCAGGCTGCGCAGCCCCGAGGAGGCGTACCGCGGGAAGCCGTTCTGGTCGTGGAACGGTGAGCTGGAAGAGGAGGAGCTGCTCCGGCAGGTCGGCTTCATGAAGGAGATGGGGTTCGGCGGTTTTTTCATGCATTCGCGCACGGGGCTTGCCACGGAATACCTCGGAGAAGAGTGGTTCAGGTTCATCCGCAGCTGCGCGCGGCGGGGCGCCGAACTGAGTATGGAGGCGTGGATCTACGACGAAGACCGCTGGCCGAGCGGTACCTGCGGCGGGCTGGTCACGCGCGAGAGAAAGTACCGCCAGCGCTTCATATCCGAATACGGGAGCGATGAGGAGGCGCTCGCCTGCCCCGACGTGGAGGGCATCCTCTGCCGCCGCGCGCTGAAGCTGGAAGACGGCGAGCTGTGCGACTCGAAAGAGGTGAAGAACCGCTCGGAGGTGCCGCAGGGGTATACCTATGCGGTGTACGCCGAGGAGCTGATGCAGGAGAGCGATTTTTATAACGGCGCCGCCTACCTCGACACGATGAACGCCGAGGCGGTTTCCGCCTTCCTGCGTTCCACGCTCGACAGATATGCCGAGGAGTGCGGGGAGATGCTCGGCAGAGAGATACGGGGCGTGTTCACGGACGAGCCGCACCGCGGGCAGCTGTTCAACGGCTTCGGCATCGGCAACGCGAACAGGGCGCGCATGGCGCCCTATACGGGCGCGCTCTGCGCCGCCTATAAGGAGAAGTACGGCGAGGAACTCGACTTCCCCGAAATTTATTACCGCCGCCGCGGCGAGAAGGAAAACACCGTCGCCGCCCGCTATATCGACGTGCTCGACGACCTGTTCACGCAGAATTTCGCGCGGCAGTACGGCGATTGGTGCCGCGCGCACGGGATCTGCCTGACGGGGCATATACTGCATGAGGACAATTTGAGCATACAGACCAGCCTTTCGGGGTCGATGATGCGCTTTTACGAATACATGGACTGCCCCGGCATTGACAACCTCACCGCGCACAACGGGGGCTTCTGGGCGGCGATCCAATGTGCTTCCGCCGCGCGGCAGACGGGCAAAAAGTTCGTGTTGAGCGAGTTGTACGGCTGCACGGGCTGGGATATGCCGCTCTCCGAATATAAGAGGGTGGGCGACTGGCAGGCGCTGTTCGGCATAAACCTGCGCTGCCCGCACCTCTCGTGGTACACGATGAAGGGGGAGGCAAAGCGCGACTATCCCGCGAGCATCCTGCATCAGAACAGCTGGTACAGGGACTGGAACCTGCTCGAAACGTATTTTGCGCGCATCGGCATCATCCTTACGGAGGGGGAACGCCGCGCGGATCTGCTCGTCATACACCCCGTGGAAAATATGTGGAAGCTGGTGCGCAAGGGCTGGATGGACGACTTTGCGCCGAACGACAAAGCGGTTTCGGAGCTGGACGGCGCCTTCATCGGGCAGTGCATGGAGCTGCTCGCGCGGCAGGCGGAGTTCGATTACGGAGACGAAGAACTGCTCGCAAAGTACGGCAGCGCGGAGAAGGACGGGCAGGGGGCGCTGCTGCGCGTGGGGAAAGCGGTATACCGCCGCGTGCTGCTCGCAGAGGGGCAGGCGGTACGCGGGAGCACGCGCGCGCTGCTGGACGCCTTCGTTTCGCTGGGCGGGGAGGTCGTCTCCGCGCCCGCGCAGCTGCCCGCGGGAGAAGTGATGAGCGCGCCGGAGAACGTAACTTCCGCCGTGCGCCGTTTCGGCGGGGACGTATGGCTGTTTTTGCTGAACCTGCGCGAAAACGAGCCGGCGTGCGGCAAGGTGACGCTCGCGCCCGCCCTCGCCGGGCTCGGCCTCGAAGAGTGGGACATGGCGGCATTCCGCAGCCTGGGCGTGCGGCAGGCGGACGCGCTTTCTTTTGCGCCCGGGCAGATGCGCGTGTTCCGCCTGACGGAAAGGCCCGCGCCCGCCGCGGCCGGAGCATATGCGAAAAAACTTCCGCTGCCCGAAAAGATGGACTACGAACTGAACGAGCCGAATGTGCTCGTGCTCGACAAGGCGTCCTGCACCCTTGACGGCAAGCCGTGGGCGGACGGAAAGCCGCAGGACGTGCTGCTGCTCGACAGGGATCTGCGCAGGCATTTTTCCCTTACGCCGCGCGGCGGGGAGATGGTGCAGCCGTGGTTCGCCGCAAAGTACGGGCAGAAGGATGCCGCTTTCGGCAAGGTGCGGATAGAATATTCGTTCACGTCGGAGATCGAGTGCGACGTGTGGATCGCCGCGGAATATGAGAACATCCTCTTCAACGGTGTTCCCGCGGTGCGCGCGGAAGGGCGCTGGGCAGATGTCTGTTTCCGCCTGTTCGGCGCGCACGCCGTCCGCGGCAGAAACACCGTTTCGGCAGAAATAGATTTCCGTCGCAGCGAAAACCTCGAGGCGGTGTACGTTCTGGGCGGCTTCGGCGTGAAGCTGCCCGACAGGCTCGTGCCTCTGCCCGAAAAACTTTCCCCGCGCGACGTGGGCGCGCAGGGGCTGCCGTTTTACGGCGGCGCGGTATCCTTCCGCACGGGCATAACGCAAGGGCGGGTGCGCGTATGCGCGAAGGAATTGCACGGGGCGTCCCTGCACGTGAAAGGGGGAGAGCGCGAAGAGATCATCGCCTTCGCTCCTTACGAGGCGGAAACGCCGCTGCGCGGCGAACTCGTGCTGACGGTGTTTTTCACGCGGCGCAATACCTTCGGGCCGCATCACCTCCTGCCGCAGCCGCAGGTCTCATACGGGCCCTTCTCCTGGATGAGCGAAGGGGAGTGGCGCACGGAGGATTATGTGCTTGTAGAACAAGGATTCGCTGTGGAGGTCTATGCGGAAAAATGACCTCCGAAAAGTGAAAAAACTTTCGGAAAACAGTTAAAACGTATACCTCTGCGATGCAGACAGAAAGGGCGCCCGCATCGCATAGGTACACGTGTAAATTTTTTTGTGAAATTTTTCGGAAAGGTATTGACAAAGCACCGAAGTGGTGTTATACTACAAGAAAAGCACACGTGTACTTTTTTACAATTTCATATAATTCTGCAAAACCATATGGTTTTTTGTTTTGCCCTTGCGGGGCAAAACAAAAGGCTTTTGACAAGCCAAAAGGGGGATGCAGGGGGAAGTGAGAAGGAAAAAGAACACGTGTAAAAAATAAGGGAGGTCAAACATGAAGGCAAAATTCAGGGTCTACCTCATCGTTGTTCTGGCTTTGGCGGCGGTTTTTGCGCTTTCCCTCGGGCTTGCGGCCTGCAACCCGACCGAGGAAGAGCCGCCCGCGGGCGAAGTCACGATAACCTTTTCAGAGACGTCGCTGTCTCTGGAAACGGGTGGATCGCAGGTTGTTTCCGTGACGGTCACAGGTTCCGACGAGGAGGCGCAGTTCACCTCGGGGGATACCGATATCGTCACCGTCGCAAAGGGCGCGGCGAAAAATTCCGTGCGCATTACGGCAGCGGGGGTCGGCTCGACGAACGTGACCGCAGCCATAGGCGAGGCGAGCGCGACGCTGCCCGTAACTGTCACCGCTGCCGCTGCGGAGGATTCGGTCAGTTTTGAGGAGAAAGGGATTTCTATAGAAAAAGGTTCTTCCGAAACCTTGACCGTGCGGCTCAATTACGCTTCGGCAGAGGAAGGCAGGCTGCCCGCCGTCACCGCGTCTGACGATTCGCTGTTCGAGATCGGACAGGTACAGGCGAGCGGCAGCGGCGCGACGTTCACGCTCGCGCTCAAAGAGGGAGCGGACTTCGGCTCTGCCGACCTCACCGCGACCATCGGCACTGCCACCGCCACCATAGCGGCGGACGTATGCTCCGCGGGTATCCTGTTCGACGAGGAGACCATCTCTTCGGTCAGGGGCGTCGTTTCAGGGCTTTCCGCCGAGTTTGAAGGCGGGGCACTGGTATTCCCCCGCTACGCTTACAGCGACAACGAGGGCGCCTTTATCCCCGTTACCGAGATAGGCACCGGTTCTGCCGCCATTGCGAATGCGGGCGGCGCGATCACGTCTGTGGACACCGGCGACGGCGCGACGGCAGTTGCGGCGCACGCCTTCGAGGAGATCGCGACCATACAGTCTCTGCGCATCGGAAAGAACGTTCTCACCATCGGCGATTCCGCCTTCGCGCACAACCCCGATAACGGCGGAGGACAGCTCTCCGCGCTCGCGGAGATCACCTTTGCGGACGGGTGCGCGCTGACGTCGATCGGCACGGTCGCCTTCCGCAACAGCGCGATAGAAGAGATCGTTTTCCCCGATAAATTGCAGCACAGCGGGCAGCAGTCTTTTTTCGCCTGTACGAATCTTAAAAAAGTGACGCTCCCTGAAAGCCTCATTCCGGGTTCGGCAAACAATGTGGATTCCGGCACCTTCTGGGGCTGCACCGCCATCGAAGAGGTGAACATGCCCGCGTACGCCTACGCGCCGTTGAGTATGTTCGCACAGTGTGAAAATATCAAGATTGTCAACTTCGGCGGCACAAAGGCGCAGTGGCTGGCGATGGAGGAAGAAACGGCAGAGCAGTTCCCCGACAACAATCACTGGAACAACGGGCTGTGGAACTGTGAAAACATCGTCTGCACGGACGGCAAGCTGCCCATCCGCATCACATTCGTGACCGAACCCATCTCCGCGCTCGCGTCTGACGCGACGGCGGACATCGAGGTCACGGGGCTGAACATCGAGAATATCGTATTCAGTTCGGAAGACGAGACACTCGTCACCGTGGCTGCGAAGGGTACGCCCACCTCTACGGGCGCCTCTGCGACTGTCACACCGACGGGCACCAAGCTGGGCACGACCAACATCGTCGCCACTTGCGGGCACGTTTCCGTCAAACTTTCGGTGACGGTGGTAGACCCGAGCGTCGATTCCGTCCAGATGCAGCTCACGTATAAAGACCTCGGCAAGAACGACGGCGCGTTCACCGTACCGTTCACCTATACGGCGTCCACCGAAAACGCAGATGTGACCCCGTCTCTCACGGCAACGGAGGGGCAGACGCTCGTCGACCTCGGCGAAGTCGTCAAGGGAAGCACGGATGCGAGCGGCATCACCTCCGCTACCTTCACCGTAACGCCCAAATCGGACGGCGGGTACGGTACCGTCGTCGTTACGGTCACGCTCGGGTCGGCATCCGCCCAACTGACGGTGGAGGTGTGTTCTTCCGGCATCGTCTATCAGTACGGCACGGATACCGCGGCCGTTTCCGGTGTGAACGACTCCTTCACGGAAGGGGAACTGCACGTTCCTTCCTATACCGTACATGAGGGCACGCGCTACTTTGTGACGCAGATCGGTGTGGGCGGGGAAACCGCGCTCGCGGGGGCGAACAAGATCACGGTGCTGTACACGGGCGATATGGTTTCCAATATCCAGCCGTACGCATTGAGCGGCGCGGCGAACATCAAATCTGCATATATGGGCGCGCGCGTCATGCAGATCTGGGAGCACGCGTTCAACGGCTCCGCCATCGAGACGATCACATTTGCGGAAGAGCCCGTCAACGCCTTCACGACCATCGGTGCGGGCGCGTTCATGAATACGAAACTGCAATCTGTCGACATACCGGATACGGTGACGACGATCGGCGGGCAGGCATTCTTCGGGACAACTTCCCTCAAAGAAGTAAGGCTCCCCGCAAGCCTCGTTGCGGAAAACAGCGTAATGGGACTGCATCTCGCGGGATCTCCCACGGCGGGGCTGGAAACGGTATATATGCCCAAGTACAGCGCGCTGCCCGATCAGTTCTTCCTGAACCAGGGAGGCATCGAAAGGGTTTACTTTGACGGTACCAGGGCGGAATACGAGGCGATGATAGCCGCTTCCGATTCTTACAATCAGGACGCCCTGCGCGACGCGTACATCGACTGCACCGACGAAGACATCGTGCCCGTCACCATCGCGTTCACGCAGGCGGAGGCTTCCGTCAGCGTAGACGGAACGGTGACGATCACCGTCACGGGCACTTCGCTTTCGGGCGTCACCTTCACGGCAGATCCGGAAGGCTACGTCACCATCGAAAAGGGCGAAGAAACTTCTACGCAGGTTACCGCCACCGTCACGGGCGTGCAGGCGGGGCCGGTTACGATCACCGCTGCCTGCGGCGGCAAGAGCGCTACCATCACCGTGACGGTCGTCAACCCCGTGGAGGACACCCTCGAAACAGACGTCACGACGGTTGCCGTCGGCAAGAATGACGGCGCATACAGCTTCGGGCTGCGCTATATCTCCGCGTCGGGCGAGGCCCCGGCAGTCAATGCCGCAGAGGGGGCGGATGTCGTCTTTA
>ERZ1643251.2556-NODE-2556-length-18317-cov-61.548899_pt1 | contig 18317 bp, 21 predicted proteins | sample MGYA00579261_ERZ1643251 | MGnify/ENA primary metagenome ERZ1643251 (study PRJEB29033, sample SAMEA4952267) | chicken gut metagenome | biome: Broiler Chicken; feature: Gastrointestinal Tract; material: Caecum | place: Ireland | collected 2018 | study: Broiler...
GTAAAGAACTTCACTAAAAAAATGTATTCTAATAAAATACATTTTTTAAATATAAACCTTCTGGATTTGCAGTTTTTCCTGCACTTGCTCTATCTTGATTTTTTAATATTGTTATAATTTCTTCGCTCTTTCTCTTACCTTCTCCTACTTCTATAAGAGTTCCTACCATATTTCTTACCATATACCTAAGAAATCCAGTTCCAACAAAAACTAAAGAAATTTTATTAACATCTTTTGTGTCTCTAATTAAATTAGTTTGAGATAAAGTTCTTACATAATCATCTTTTTCTTCATCTGTTTTAGTAAATGATTTAAAATTATGTGTTCCTTCTAAATATTTCATAGCTCTTTCCATTTCCACTACATCTAATTTTTTATTATATTGATAAACATATTTTCTTTCAATCGGATCATATTCACCCATATTAATTAAATAAACATATTCTTTACCAATAGCATTAAACCTTGCATGAAAATCATCATTTACACGATCAATCTTTTTTATATGAATATCTTCTGGTAATAAAGAGTTCATTGCTCTCAATAAATTATCTAAACCTATTTCTATATCTAAATCAAAATGAGCTCTTTGATTTAAAGCATGCACTCCCGCATCAGTCCTGCCTGAAGAATGAACTTCAACTTTTTTATTAGCATTTATTTCTTTTAATACCCTTTCTAATTCTCCTTGAATAGTCCTCATTTTAGGTTGCTTTTGATATCCTGAGAACAAACTACCATCATATGAAAAAGTTATTAAATAACGCATTTTACTACCTCTTTCCTGCATTAAATACATTTTTATTTTATCAATTTTAAAATTATTTATCAACACTTATAAATATATTTCCAGAATTATACATTTCTATATATATCTTTCATTAATTCTTTAATATCAAAAGTAGGAGATAATTTTACTTTTTTCATAGTTTCAGTTTCAAAAATAAAATTTAATATTGGCGGTAAACAATATCCATTACTTAATAATAAATCTTTTTTTTCATATAAGTTATTTCTATTGCTATTAAATAAAATATTGTTTTTTTTATATATAATTAAATTATCACATTCTTTATATAAAAAATCTATTTGATTTGATACAATATAAATATTTTTATTATATTCTTTTGATAATTTCTTTAATACATTTAATATCAAATTCATATTACAGTCATCTAAATATAAATTAGGAAAAACTAATAATAGACAACTTGAATTATTAATTAGTGCTGTAGCAAGTAATAATTTATACTTATCACTATTGCTATATGATAAAGGAAAATCAGATAATTTTTTCCCCTTTAAACCTAACATCAATAAAACTTGACTAATTTTTTTAAAATTCACTTTTTTTACACAATTTAAGTTAAAATACAACTCCAAAGAAGGAACCAAAAATTTATCATTATTAAATTTTATTATATCTAAATTATTTTTATTAATATCTAAAATAACTTTTCGAAAATTGGTTTGACTATCTACTAAAATACCATTTAATATTATTTTCTCCATATATCTTTTATCATCCTTTTCTCATCAACATAAATTTTGTCAATTAAATTATACAATTTTAACTTTATTGATAAATCCACTATAAATGGCAATTTTATAGATAAGTCATTAAATATGTTATCATTTTTTTCTATATTATTAAGTATGTCATTAAAAATAATTTTACCTTTATTTAATATCATAATTCTTTTAGCATAAATAATACCATCAGAATTATTACTAATAACTAATATTGACTTTTTAAATTTTTTTTGATACTTTTTTATCAATTTATATATATATATTTTGTCTTTATATTCTAATAAATCAATTATTTCATCAATTATTAAAAATTGAAAATCATTTATTAAATTTAAAAATATTATGACTTTAATTTTATCTAAAAAAGATAATTTATTAAAAAAATTATTTTTTATTTGCAATAATTCATAATCCTTTAAAACATCACTACTTTTTTCACACTTAATTTCTTCTTCTATATTTGTTAATTTACATTTTTTTACATAATCTATGTCTATTATATTCATAGTTTTATTTATCTTTTCTGAATTTTTATTACACATTTCTAAACCATTTATATATATTTGACCATCATATGGATAATTTTTTAAAATATTAATTAAAGTAGTTTTACCAGAATTATTTGTTCCAATCAAATAAACAAATTCATTTTTTTTTATGTTTAAATTCATATTATAAAAAACATAATTTATATCATATTTAAAAGACAAATCTTTTATTTCTAACATATTAGTCATATTTCACCTTCTTAGTGTAGTATTTTAGCATAATAACTAATTATTAACAATATTAAATCATACTCTTTGTATTATATATCTCTAAATCAGGAATTTCTTCATCTAAATACACTCCTATTTTTTTACTTTCTAAATTATTTATAAGCTCATCTTTAGAAACTTCAACAAAACTCTTTTTTCTAAAGTTATAACTATAGTGTTTTTCATTACAACTTATAAGAATAAAATGTTCTTTATTTCCATAAATATCATTTATATACAAATTGTTTATAACAACTTTCTGAATTGGATAGTATTTTTGAAAAATATCTTCCAATATTATTCCTAATTCAATCGGTTTTATCTTTTCGACATCAATGCTTTGTTGAATAATCATTAATAAACTATATATATTAAATTTTTCATTATGCAACAAAGTTTTTATTCTTTCATCTAAATTTGAATCATTATAATTTTCTTTAATGTATCCTATATTTTTATCCAAATTAACATCTGAATTATAAGCAGAAAAATATTTGGTAGAAAATTTTGCTTGAATATATGGAATATCTTTCATTAAATCTACAATTATTGTTTGACCATTAATTATTACCTTATTACATAAATAACCATAATCATTCGTAATTATTATTTCACATTCGATTTTTAATAGGTTACAAATATACTTAAAAATTTTTACAACTGATAAATTGGTAACTTTACCAGTAGATAATGATCCCCATAAATTATTTATAATACTATAATTTTCAAACATAAAATTATCGTTTTTTTCTAAAATTGTATTTATATCATAACTTAATATATTACCTAAACATATATATATATATCTAATTTTTTCTAAATCTGTAAGCCCTTTAGGCATAGATTCAATTATTTCTTTTATTTTAGTTTCTCCCTTTATAAAAGTATCATAATCAACATAAATATATCCCGAAATATTAGTAAAAGATTCTGCATATGAAAGAGAACTACCATTTTCAATAAAATAAGAAAAAACATCATTAGATATTTTGTCTAAAAATAAATTAATGTATTTAGTTTTCTTGGTTATCTTTTTTAAATCCTTACTATCACTTATATTACATATTAATGTACTACTCTCTTTCATATTTTCACCATAATAATTATACAATAAAAAAAAAGAAAAAGTAAACCTATTTACACTTTGTTTACTTTTTAACCTATGTTAGCAGACTTGCTTCTTGCCGAAGCATTTATATATGCACTAAACGATTTATCCATGACAGAATTGTCAACTTCATCTCCATTTAACCAAATATATAATGTAAAAGTTGTATCATTAGTTGTCAAACTATAATCTTCAATTAAATTTATTTTAGAATTGGAAGATACTCCCATAAAATTTCCAGATGAAATAGGAGAACTTTCAGAATCTTTATATAATTCCCACTTAAGACCAGTAACAGCTAATTCTGCATCTATAGTAGATACATTCAAAGTAACTGTTGCAAGACCATTTACACTACTGGAACTTTGTCTTATTTTTACAGAAGTAGTTAATCCTTTATCTTTAGATGTTGAAGGTGTTAAAGTACCATTTACATCTTGTCCCTTATCATATATTATTTCTAACTTACCAGATGAAGTAGAACTATTATTACCACTAATTTGTGATGTCATAAACCATGCATAGGTAATACTAAAAGTTACTAAAATAAGTGTTATAACTATTAAAATTATTATTAAACTATTTATTGTTTTTTTCATAACATCACCTTTGAATTATTTTTTTATAGAACTTGAAATTTTTATTTTTCCAGAAAAACTCTTACCCATAAGTTCATTTTGTGAAACACCAGTATCATTGATCCATATTCGAAGTTCATATCTGTAAGTAGTACCAACTGTTATATTAGACAATTGTTTCATCACTAAAGAATTACCATTTATATCTGCACCAGTACAATTAAATATAGGGCTTCCATTTTCTAATAATTGAATTTTAAAATCTGAAGTTTTCAATTCTTGAGCAATTGATATTTGAGATAGTTCAATAGAAACAAAAACAGAATAGCCACTTAAATTATTCCCTGGTGTAACAGTAAATCTACTAATACCAGCTTTTGTAGGAACATCACTTTCACTAATAGGAACTCCTGTTGTCATATTAACATATTCACTTTGTGCATAAACAATTGATATGTCTTGTCCCCCAGTAGTTGTATTAAATGATGTAGAACTATTAGATAAACTATACCACGCATAAGAAACTCCCATTAAACTAATAATTAATATAGAAACAGTAATTGTTAAAATTAACATTATTTTCTTAAACTCCATTTTACCATCTCCTATGCTTACACTATAATTAGCATACCACATTTTATCAATAATAGCAATTTTTTCATAAAAAAAGATAATATTTTTTCATTATCTTATATTTTAAATAATTTTGTTGCTGTTCTAACCATTTGATGTGAATATCCCATTTCGTTATCATACCACGCAACAACTTTTAAAAGTTGTTTATTATTCACTTCTATAATATTTGTTAGTAAACCATCCACTAAAGCTCCATAACTAGTTGATATAACATCAGAAGATACAATCGGATCCTCTGTATAACCAAGAGTTTCATTTTGATTCTTTTTGAAAATATTATTAACTTCGTTTATTGTAACATTAGTTTTTAATTCCAAAACTAAATCAATTAAAGAACCATCAGAAACAGGGACACGCATAGCATTTCCATTTAATTTCCCATCTAAATTAGGTAAAACTTTTCCAATAGCAGTAGCGGCTCCAGTAGAAGTAGGTACGATGTTTAATGCACATCCTCTTCCTCTTCTTGAACTAATCCCTTTTTTATGGGCAACATCCAAAGTAACTTGATCATTAGTATATGCATGTATGGTAGTCATAAATCCTTTTTCTATTCCAAAATTATCATCTATTACTTTTAAAACCGGTGCAAGACAATTTGTAGTACATGATGCTGCAGAAATTATTTGCTCACTACCATCCAATATGTCATCATTTACATTATAAACAATTGTTTTTATATCACCTTTTGCAGGCGCAGAAATAATAACCTTTTTAGCTCCTGCATTAATATGTGCCATTGCTTTTTCTTTACTAGTAAACTTCCCAGTACATTCAAAGACAATATTAATATCTAATTTATCCCAAGGTAAATTATTAGGATCAGTTTCTGAAAATACTTTTATTTTATGATTTTCAACAACGATACCTTCTTCATCAAATTCGACTTTCTTATTATACATGCGATGATTAGAATCATACTTTAATAAATACGCTAATTGTTCAGAATCAGTTAAATCATTTATTGCAATAATGTCAAAATTATTATCTTGCTCCATTATTCTATAAATTAATCTTCCAATTCTTCCAAATCCATTAATTGCTACTCGTATAGCCATTTTAGTCACCATCCTATACATATATTTTACCAAATTTAATTTTTTAATACAACAAAATAAATATTAGTTTACAAAAAAATAAACTTTACTTATTTAAAGTTTATTTTTCAAAATAACTATTTCCTATGAATTCTCTCAAAATTGATGTATCAGGAACTGTATCACTTGGAATTGGCAACACAAATTTTAATAATTCAATTAATCTTAATGCCGACATATATTCATCATTATCCTCGTTAACTGAAAACAGTAACGGTTCTACATAAGTTTTTAATACACCAATTTCATACGCTAATATAGAATTAAAAATAACATCTGCACCATCTTGAAAAGGAAATACATATTTTTCTTCACCTTTTCTCACCGATTCCCATGTTGATAATGTATGTTCAGGGGAATAACCTCTAGTTCTATTATCCCTAACCATTCTTCTTAATAATCTTATATCAGTCATACTCATTCTATTATCATTATCAATTCCCATAAATGCTAAAGGACTAATATAAATTTTAAATTTATTCTTTTTATTTATATTTTTTAACAAATTTCCATTTAATGCATGAAGTCCTTCAATTATCAAAATATCTTTGTCCAATATTTGTAATGGTTTATTAAAAATCTTCTTACCTGTTACAAAGTTATAAGTTGGAGTAATTACTTTACTACCCTTTAAAAGTTTTTCCATTTGACTATCAAATAGTTTAACATCTATTGCTCTTAAGCTTTCAAAATCAGGTTTTCCATCTTCATCTAAAGGCGTATCATCTCGATTTAAAAAATAGTCATCCAATGATATCTGATGAGGATTTAAACCCAAAGTTTTTAAGTATAATGCTAATTTCTTTGAAGTTGTAGTTTTACCTGAAGAAGATGGTCCAGATATCAAAACAATTTTTATTTCATTTTTATTCAAAGTTATTTTTTCTGCAATACTTAATAGTTTATAATCTTGAATCATTTCCGATAATTTAATTATTTCACCAGCATTATTATTAATAATAGCTTCATTTAATTCACCTATATTACTAATATTTAGCAAATCAGCCCATCTTGAATATTCATTTAAAGAATTATAATATTTTTCATGGTGCGTATATTTAACAATCCTTCCATTATCATAAATTGAAGGAAATCTTAAAACAATTCCATCATCTAGCAAAGAAAGATCAAATAAATTTAAAATACTACTATCATAAGGTAAATTTCCTAAAATATAATTATATGTACCATCAAATTTATATAAAGAAATAAAATTAGATGTATCATAAAATAGACTTTTAACTTTATCATATCTTTTTAAGCTTTTAAAATATTCTATTGCTTCTGTTCTAGATGTTTCTATTTTTACAAATGGTATTGATTTTAACACCTTTTCTTTCATAAGTTTTTTTATTTTATCAACATCTTCTTCAGTCATTTTTTTATCAATATTACAAAAGACTCCCTTATCAATAGAATAACTAATTTTTATAAAAGTTTGTTTACCAAATAAATCTCTAACACACGATTCAAATAAAACAGTTAATCCTCTTTCATATATTTTATTACCTTCTTTAGTATTTATATCATATAAATATAATTTCCCACTTTTTACAATACTATCATCATAATTAACAATTTGATTTCTAAATTTACCACAAATGATATCATATTTATATAAATTTTTAACATCTTTAATTATATCAATAAATTTAACACCTTTTATGTATTCTCTTTTTTTTCCATCTTCAAAAGTAATAGTTATAGTATCCATAATATTACCCCTTTCTATTCTTCTTGATTATCTTTCACATCTTCTGACTTATAAAATACTACTTGATAATCCATTATTTTATTTATAATAAATGAATATTTATTGTCATAATTGTCTATATAATGTATTATACTATTTTTTACACTGTATTTTACATATTTTAAATTTTCTAAATATTCTAAATTATCTTCAAGATATTTTAAAAAATCCTCATAAGTATTAAAATACATTTCTTTAGTTGAATCAGAAAGTTTTTTATATGCACTTTCAGTATCATTAAATAATATTGAAATAAAATCATTAAAATACATAGCTGCCAAATTTTCATCTGTAATATTTACATAATCAACTTTATTATATTCATTTTTTGTTAAATTATTAAATTCAAAATCTTTTGATTTAATATAATTCAAATATAAATCTTTAGTAATTGGACTAATGGAAAATATAGACTCCTCAATATCATAATTTAATATAAAATAATCTTCTGCTATTATGTCAGCAGGCTCATCCATAATTTCTACTTTTAAATTACCTTTTACAAAAAATTTATAATTTTTATCATTACTAACAACATAAATTTCAGTAGCAGAAAAAGAAGTGCCATTATATTTTTCATAAAACTTTTCTATCACATTACTTGTTGTCAAAGAATTATTTTTCAAATAATTTTCATCCAAAATACTATATAATTCTTCTGATTGATCATTGTTAACATAATCACAAATTTTATTTATATTTAAACTAACAGTAAAAAATAATGATGAATCATCTAACAAAGCAATTTCTCCATATTCTGAATTATTTTCTACATTCGGATTGTTTTTAACTAGAAAAAATAACACAATTGCAATTATACCAAGTAATATCAACAAAATTAATATTGTTATAAAATTAATTTTTTTCATAATTTACCTCACTTTTTAATTTAATTGATAAATTCCATTATGAAATAAATTCCATTCTGCTTCTCTTCTTCTTACTAAACCGGTAGAATATTTACCATTACTTTTAACAGGATTCTTCATGTAATTATCATACAATTCTTGAGTATCACCATATAATTTGTAATTTTGAGGAAAACTATTAACATTACCAACATTATATCTTCTCATAAGTAAAGCATCTATTTGATAATCTAATAAGTCTATGTCATTATTATCCAACATCTGTACTATTCCGTTCCGCATTTCTGTTAATATTTCTGCTTCTATGTCATCTACTATTGCTTTAGAAACAGGACTACCATCAGATAACCTACTAACATCAACGCCCCTTGTTTCAAATCTGCTAGCATGATTCTTTAAAGTCACTCCGTAACCAACAGTTAATGTTCCATATCCATCATCATATACATAATAATAATTATCATCTTGTGGGCCACTGCCTTCCCAACTATGTAACATTTCAATAATTGAAGAAGAAGCACCACCTATTGGTCTATAATTACCATTTTCAAAATAAGTCATTGGATCAACTGCATAACTGCTTCCTAATCCACCTATCTCTAATTGGAAATGTAAATGTGCTCCAGTTGATCTTCCACTATTACCAACCTTACCAATTACTTGACCTTGTTTTACAGTTTCGTTTTGTGAAACTGTTACACTTCCAGAAGCCATGTGACCATATTTTGTATATGAACCATCACTGTGTTTAATAATTACATAATTTCCTAATTGTCCTCCACAATCATTTGACAAACCACCTTGATCAGAGCAGCTTTTATTAACAGCATAAACTACACCATCTTTAGATGCAATAACATTAAAAACCCCAACTTGTCCTAATCCTGCAATATCAATACCATAGTGAGGCTTTGTCACCCCTCCTAATGTTCTACTTGCAGAAAATGGTGAACTAATATTTTCTATTTTTAACGCTGGATCGCCACTAGCAAATAGTTTCCCACCAGCTGTTTCTGTTTCATTGCTACCAATTGGCCACCAATAACTATCACTAGAAACTCCATTATAAGATCCATTATATCCTAAAATATCTTGAGCCATATCACCAGCACCTAATAGTGCTGCAACAAAAAGTATAGGTAAAAGAATTAAGACAATTAAAATACCTATAGGTCCCAAAATTGTTAAAACTTTTATAACAGCTTTTCTTTTTAATTCTTCTTTTTTCTGATCAATTTTTTCTCCCCAAAAACCTTTTTTTTGATTATCATAATTGTTTTCTTCATTATATTCATTTTCATTATAATTATTTTTTTCGTTATAATTATCTTCCATGAATAATCACCACCAAACTACAAACCACCGCCAGAACCAAACGAATCTAATTCATCATCACTAACCTCTACATTTATTTGCATTCTTCTATTACCACAAACGAATAATGCTTCTCCTTGACTATAACGTTTAATGCTTTCTTTTTCATTATCGTTTAAATCTATTAATTGTGCTAAATCTTCGACAGCTTGCTTTTTAAGCCCCATAGCTAAATAATATGAAGCATTGTCAAAAATTGCCTTACCATGCATAAAAATTTCTGGTCCAACAAAATCTGATGGTTGTTGTGTTATGATAATTGTACCTGTATTATATTTTCTTGCTCTTCTTTGTACTTGGGCTAAAAATTCAGCACCCAAAATATTTTTTTCACCTAAAAGAACGTGCGCTTCATCAACTGATAACACTGTATTAACTTGTGGATTTAAACACAAACTCCAAGCAAATTTTAAAACATTAAATAATAATGCATTTCTAACGTTTACATCTGAATTCATTAATTCTTTAATATTAAATACTATAAAATCAGTATTTGTTGGTATAGAAGTATGACCATTAAAGAAATAACGCAATTCCCCTACTAAAGGTCTTAATTTTAATTCTAATCTTTCCATAACATCTCTTTCATGCGTTTTTTCAGTCATTGATGTCAGTTTTGCAGTCACTGTAGTATAAACATCTGAAAAAGTTGGAAAATTTTCTGAACTAAATTTAGAAAAATCACTATTAAAAGTAATTCCAAATCTAGCATATGTTTCTTGTACCAATTCACTAAACAAAGATAGTACATCTTCTTCAATATCTGGACTATAATATTTCATAAATGCCTTTAATGATTGCAAAGTTTTTGTTAATACAGTATATCCCAATCCAGATCTTATTTCTTCTTCATCTGCATCCATAATAACTTCAAGTGGATTTACCATTCCAAATTCTCCACCTTTTCCCAAATCAATAACCTGTCCTCCATACATCTTTGTCATTTCGGTAATTTCACCTTCTGGATCAACTGCTACAATTTGATAACCATTTCTTATATGACTTCTAAGAATTAATTTAGCTGCTGTAGACTTACCAGAACCAGAAGTACCTAAAATAATCATATTTGCATTATTTCTATTGTTTTCCTTTTTTATTTGATATAAAAATTGATTAAATAAAATTACTCCACCAGAAAAATCAGTTCCTAATAAAGTGGCTAATCCATCATCTTTTATGCTATCAAAAATAAATGGATACATAGCTGCCATAGTTGGAGATGGCATAGGAGTACCAATACGCATTTCTACTGGTTGCTTATTAAAAATAGGTAATATAGATTTTAATACACTTTCTTGTTCAAATCTAAGAGGAATTGCTGACATTTGCAAAGCATCTAAATAATTTTTTAGACTTAATTTTTTGTTTTCCAATTCTTCCCTAGTATCAGCAGTTATCATAATATGCATTTGAAAATCAAAAGTTTTTGATTGAGATGCTGTAAATTGTTGAATAAAATATTCCAATGAATCAATATCTTGCCTAATTCTTTCTTGAATTGTTCTATCTCTTTCTTCTTGATATCTTTTCTTTAAATCTGCTATTTCCTTATTTAACATTTTAGCAAGAACTGAAAATGGTAATGGAATATGCTTAATTACCATTTTTATTCCAGACATATTTGTTAAATTTGATAAATAACCAGGGCCAATAAAACGAGGATAAGAAATAACAGTAAGAATAGTTGCATATTTATCACTAATAACAAAATCAGAAGGATTAAATTGTAAGCCTTTAGGAGCTATTTGTGATTTAAAACTCATTGCATTGACACCACCGTTCCAAAATTAGTATTCATTCCCCCGTTTAAAAAACTATCTAATATTATTCTTAAATCCTGATTAGACGTTTGTGTTGCTTCTAATCCACAATTAGCTAGACCAGTTATTAATGTTCTGATTCTTTTATTTATAATGTCATTATTACCATCTTTAAATAATATATAGTATTCTGTATCTGTAACATTATTTTCAATAAAACTATTTGCTTTTTGAATATCTTGATTAATTAATTTTCTCATTACAGGACTTGAAGTTTGATTATATAAAACCTGTAATTTAGCAATATAACCAGATATATCAACCGGTCTGTCAGTAGATATTAACCAAAATTCAAAGTCAATAGTATTATAAAAATTTTTTAATCCCAAAATAACACCATCTTGCATTGACTGATCTAAAATAAAGATGTTCCTAGGCTTTATTTTAACACCAGTTACCATTAACTTGTTATCTAATATAATCATACCATTGGAAATATCCCTTACTGGTATCCAATTTTCTGTATATTTAGAACTACTACTTTGACTTTGATTGCTCATTGATGAACCTTTCATAAAAACACCAACCTTTCCATACATACATCCTTCTATTGGAATAAAATGCTATTACACTCTGTATTGCTGTTAAAACATTATGATAATGGGGTATTGGCAATACTAAAAATCCAGTAATAGCCACAGGTAAGCAACACACTATCACAATTAACGTGTTTGTCGAAGGAACAATTGCTAATAAAATTAAACTTATCAACAATCCAGATCCAAACAATATAGCATCAAAAGGTCTAAAAATATTTAAAATCAAAGTACCCTTTTTTGCATTTGCTGGAACTAAATAACTATTATTATCCACTGTATCACACTCCTTTATCTTCTTTTATTGGAATACATTCTATCTAATGCATCATATTTTTGTTTTTTTTCAGACATTTCCAATTGAGAAATATTTGAAACATTTAATGAAAGCTGTCTATAAATTATATTTTTAAAATAATTTATTTTTTCTAATACAAAATCAATATCATCCATCGTACAACTAACATCTCTATCTATTAATCTTTTTAACATTTCTGTAAAGAAAGCTTCATTATTAAATTCTTTTTTAAAAACAATATTATATAATAATATATTAGTAGAATTTACAAAATCAAAATACATATTTTTTAATTTATTATCGTTGTATTCACCAGTTTTTAATTTAGTAAAATATAGAGAGACAGTTTTTTGTAACAAAATCCTTAATTTATTTTCCAATAATACTATTTCATTAATATCACTATTTACAGAACTTTTACGTCTTTCAATCTCATATTTTAAAATAAACAAATCGTCATTATCTATCTCTCTATTTTCAATTTTTTCTTCTAAAAATTCACAAATACTATTAAGATTATTTAATACCATATTACAAACATCAATAAAATGTTTTAAATCATCATTTCTTACTTTATAATTTTTAATATTATGATTTATAATGTCATATTCACTATAAACTCCTAATTTTTTACTTAACAATAGTTTTAATCCTTCAAACATTATATATCACCTTATTTTTTAGAAGCATCATAATTGGCTTTAGCAGCAACAACTTTTTCTTGTGATTGAAATGCACGTTTATCTTCCTCAATGCTAGCAATTGTTCTATTTTCTTCAGTAGAAATATTTCCACAATATGTAGAGATAGCATCTAATATACCAAATGCAGTATCAATAGTTTTTCCATCTGTTGGATTTATTATACTAGGAACAACTCCTGTAGAACGTGCTTCTTCTAAAGCGTTTAATAAAACTTCAACAGTATCAGCTTCTTTTTCTCTATTGTTTGATTTCAAGTTATTAATAGAAATTCGAGCACTATTCAATACATTATCAATGTTTGACTGAATTACTGGATCTGCTTTACCATTGCCTAATATATTTTCACTAACAGCAAATTCACTTAAACTCTTAGTAATTTTATCTTGTTTATCCAATTTACTAATAGCTGCTAATAAAGATTGTTTTTCATTTTCTAATTTATTAACTTCTGCATCATAACCGGCTTGATCAAAATATTCTATATTGTTACCTTTTTCATCTTTAATACTACTTACTTTAGTAAAAGCAGCTTTATTAATTTCTGTATCATCTAATACTTTTAATTGCTCCTTCAACCTATCTGAAGCTAGTTTAGATAATGAACTTGCATCACCAATACTAGTATTTGACGTAATTCCAATTTTAGATAATTCTGCTTGAGTCATTCCAGTAGCTTTAACCATAATATTTAATCCATCTGAACCCAATAAATTTTCATTAACGTTAATCTTACTTTTTGCTCTATCCATTACTGAATCTGAATCTGTTCTCACTTTATTAGTTACATCAGCAACACCTTTATGCCTTTTTTGTTCTTCTTCGTAGTGACCAATAGTTGCCTGATTTTTATCATGTCGAGTTGCCACACCAAGTTTAGAAGCAACATTAGTTGTTGCTCTTCCTACGAAAGAAGTACCTCCTGAAGCAACCCATGCATTTGTCTTTTCACTAGATTTATTTTGTGAAGAAACTCCAGCCTTCACACCTCCCAAAATTTTTTCATCTCTAGCCCCATAATACAAACCTCTAGCAGTACCAGAAGCAGCCCCAATTAATGCATCACCAACTCTTATAAGACCATTTCTATTTTTTAATTCCCCTGTTTGTTTATCTAATTTTTTCCTATTAAAATTTTGTATTGCTCTTTGCCCTGCCATAACAGGAGCAGTGGCAGCAACACCAGCAGCTCTTTTTATTAACCCCTTACCTGCAATATCAGTTCTACTCTTAAGTCCAAGGCCAAAGTCAAGACCACCTTTTCCTCCAAATCCTGGAAACATATCACTAATTAATTCAGGAGCTTTTTTAGCAAATAATAACACACCTAATACTATTATTAATTTTACCCATCCAAGTAATGGATCAGTTTGACTTAACCCAGTGCTACTAATTAACGCACCATTAACATCAGAATCAATTAAAAGATTTAGCATAAGCATAGCAAAATATATAATAGCCATTCTAATAAACAAATCTAAAAAAGTACTTATACATTGCTTAACCCATTTATGAAAAGCCGTTTCCTTTTGTGGTGAAATATAAGAAAGAATTGGAATAGGTGCAATTAATTGTAAAAAAGCAAGTTTGGCTACTCTCATTCCCAAAGTAACTACATATACAACTATAACATATAAAACAAACAATCCAACCGCTATTGCAGTCCATCCATCAAATATAGTTACATATCCATTATCATCACCAGTTTTGACATTTAAGCATTTACCTGCCAATGCAAAACTGCCATCATCCAATATTGAATTTTTAAATTCTTTATCATAGAAATCTTCTGTACAATTACCATCATCATCAGGCGTACCGCTATATTTATAAAAATTACTAAATACATAATAACTAAAAAGAGATGAAAAATTATTCATATCAAGTTCAGTATTTCCAAGAATAACTCTACCTATTACTTGTTGTTTAACAACAGCATGTTGTAACTTATATGCCTCATTAAATAAACTTGGAGTCATTGCCAATAAAACTATTACAACTACTACTTTCATTATAATTTTTCCTGCACCTTTTTCTTTATCAGTTAGCTGATCAGGACTAACTAACATTTGTATAAATGAAAAAGTTAACTTAAATAGCATAAAAATTCCTAAAATTAGACCAACTCTTTGATAAATTCCCACAACAATATCATTATCTAAAATATTAGCCTCACCAATAACCATAAACAGTTTAAAAGCAAGCATTATTAAACTATAAATTGCTTCACATAAAGACATCAACAATGCTCTTAATCCTTCATATATTGCTTCACCTATTTCATCAATGAACCAAATTCCAAAATACATATGAAATCACCTCAAATTATTTAATACCACAATCAGCATTACCAAATATTCCACCGCCTAATTTACCCAAATATTTATTTGCTAAATAAATAACTATATTTACAACAGTAGGAATAAAGAAAATAATAACACCTATTATTAATCTTTTCATAAAAGTAGATTGGGCTTTTTTCATTTCATCTTCCTTACTTGCAAAAACCGCTTTCACAAAATCAATCGTTCCTAGTACTATTATTGCAATAGGTACCAAAACTCTAATCCACCCCATATACTCATTAATAATATCCTGTATTTCATCACTTATAAGATCTTCACAGCCAACAGCTTCTTTACCAGTTTCTGCTGCTAAAATAAAATTAAAATTTATAAACCATGTAAACAAAATTAAAATTATGTAATTTATTTTTTTACGCATAAAACACCTCATTAACAATTAACATTATATCAATATTATAGCATAAAATAAATAAAAAAAATACTACAAATAGTATTTTCTAATTTAAAAATTTATACAAATTACTTTTCATTCCAACATTTTGTCCAACTATTAGATACATTTTCTAAATCTTCATCACCTGTTGAAGCAAATAAACTAAATACTAAAGTTACAATTGTTACTACAAAGAAAACTGCAACTGCATAAATAGCTCTTTTTACTAACATTTTTTGTGCATTTTTTATTTCATCTTCTTTACTAGCAATTACTGCTTTACCTAAATCTATAGTACCTAATACTATTAATAAAATAGGAATACCAATTTGAATTAAAGGAATAACTCCATCTCTTACTAATCTAATTATAGGCATTAATGGTTCACAATCAACAGCCATAAAATACATAATATCCCTCCTCATATATATCTAAATAATATAATATTTTTATATATTTGTCAACATAAAAAGACAAATTAATCCTTTTGAATTAACCCCAATTTATATATTAAAGGTAATATACTTTGTGAATAATCTATTCTATCATTAATCGGAGGCATATTGTAAAAAACATTTATTCCTGCTTCCCTTTCAAATTCAAATATATCACTTTTTTGAAGTAAACTTTTATTTAAAACCACTTTTTTATTTCCTAATTTACTAAAAATATTTCTATCTATCATTGTAAGTCTATTCATTTTTATTATAGATGGTTCGATTAAATATATCATGTCTGTACACAAATTACATTCTGTTTCATTTAAATCGACTATAATCATACCCCTACTTGCATTTTCGGAAATAACTCTACTTAAATCACCACTATTGGTTGAAATCATATCTGTAGTATCTTTAAAAAACATGAAATCTCTTTTATTAACTTCTATTGCTACTACTGAATAATATTGTGACAAAACCTTCTTTAACATATATGTTAAAGTTGTTGCTCCAGCATGTGAAGTTAAATTTTTTATACCAAGTACAACTGTTCCATCAAGAGAAACATGTTGTGGTTGAATCATACTAGGTTGATACCCACCACTACTTGTGGGCGCAGTATTTCCAACGTTATGTAAATGTGCAACATCTCTATAAATATTAGGATGATTATATAAATATATAATTCCATCTTTATTTCTTGTAAAATTATAAATTCCCATACTTATTAATTGTGACAAAAAATATGGTGATGAGCAAAATGGATCATCATCTAAAATTAATATTATTCTACTCATATCAAGATTCATAGATAATTTTTGAATGTTTTTCAAATCTTTATAATCTTGAATTGCTGTAATATCCAAAAACATTTTATTGAAATAAAAATTAGAAAATCTTTGAATTAATTCATCTACTGAAAATTCACCATTTATATTTTGACTAATTTCAAAGTCTAAACTATTTAATAAATCTTTATACTTATTTGATACAATAACATTCATTTTAAACCTCCTATTTACCTACAACTCTTGTTTCTCCTGATATGGGCACAAGAATACCATTTTTAAAGAAGAATGGGAATTGTATTTCAATAAACGTAGTTACTTTATAATATGTTCCCCTAACTTTATCAGAATATACTTCCCAAACACAATAACCTCTTCCGTTACACCCATCTTTATATTTCAAATTACTACCATTAGGTCCAACACTTTCCACATAATAATTAGCACTTGCCACATAGTCATCTATCATATCTTGAACTTCAATACCATAACCTTCATTTTCTTCAATATAATTTATAATAGTATTCTTTATTCTAAACGCTTTAGCATAACTAAGAGCAATTGCTATAAAAGAAATATATATTGCAAAGAAAATTAACATTAATTTTATAAAGAATGCTCCACCAAAAGCATCTCTCATAATATCACCTACTTACAAATTATTTATGTGGAATTCTAACTTCTCCTTTTATAGGAACAGTAAAAGATAAGCCCGCTAATTGGCCAAAGAAATTTACATCAATAAATGTTGTAACAATATAATTAGAACCACTTGCATCAACATAATTATCAATACAATAACCTAAATCATAACAAGTAGCTCCGTTTTTAGCATAAGGTGCATTAGGTCCACTCTGACTTGCAACATAGTAACTCATATTGCTTAAATAATTATTAATATAACTTTCTGCATTTTCAAAACTCTCATATCTTTCTATAAGATCTATTATACCATTTTTAGCCCTAAAAGCTTTAGCATAATTAAGAGCAATTGCTATAAAACAAACATATATTACTAAAAATATTAACATAAGTTTTATCATAAATGCTCCACCAAAAGCATCTCTCATCTTTTACTCACCTACTTTTCTATACACATCCTTGTCCATCTACCCAAGTTTGGCCATTAGGACATGTAGTATTAGCACCAACTCCAAATGAATTTTGAATCCATGTAGTAATAGGATCCCACATAAGTGCTAATATACCACCTATTACAGCAATCGCAACAATTGTAATAACTGTCATATTTAATTCTCCTGTCGCTTCTTTCATTTAAACTACCTCCT
>ERZ1643251.2557-NODE-2557-length-18314-cov-27.775672_pt1 | contig 18314 bp, 15 predicted proteins | sample MGYA00579261_ERZ1643251 | MGnify/ENA primary metagenome ERZ1643251 (study PRJEB29033, sample SAMEA4952267) | chicken gut metagenome | biome: Broiler Chicken; feature: Gastrointestinal Tract; material: Caecum | place: Ireland | collected 2018 | study: Broiler...
GCAAGAGCCATACGGGAACCGTTCATCGCTATTATAAGTGCTCCCACGCCAAGCGCAAGATGGGATGCGACAAAAAGCCCGTAAAGAAAGATTGGATCGAGAATGCCGTCATTCATTATATCATGAAAATTGTCATGGACGACGAACTCATCGACCACATTGCCGACGCGATCTTGAATATTCTTGCGCAGGAGAACTCCAAGCTGCCGCAGCTCAATGCGCGGCTGAAAGAAATCGAAACCGGCATACAGAATATGCTCAATGCCATCCAGCAGGGCATTCTCACACCCTCCACGAAAGAGAGGTTGGAAGCATTGGAGCAGGAAAGAGAAGAGATCAAAGTCGCCATTTACAGCGAAGAACTGCAAAAGCCAAAGATTACAAAGGAACACATTGCCTTTTGGATAAGCAAATTCCGCGATGTAGATTTGACGGACGTTACAAGCCGAAAACGGCTCGTCGAGAGCTTTGTGAACGCCGTGTTCGTCTATGATGACAAGGTAGTATTCACATTTAACTACAAAGACGGCTCAAAAACAGCCACAATAGACGAAATCACCGCCGAATTAGGTTCGAATTTGGATGGAACAACTCCACCAAAAAAATGAGCGCCATGATTGGCGCTCTTTTTTTGTGCGGCAAGGACGAGAACCTACAGCCGCCGAAAAAAGCTGAAATTAACGAGAAGCCGCTATCGGCTGTCGGTTCGCGCGAGGGTTGAATACAAGGGATATACGCTTGTAAGAGCGCCTCGAAGCTGCGAAGCAGAGATGCATCAGCAAGAAACAAGTAAAACCCGAAGCTCCGACGAGGGGACCCCTTCAGGGGTTTCGGCGGGGTCCTGTTGTCCCCACCACGTCGCCGCAAGGCGCATTTCGAAACAGCTTGAGCAAGCTCAAGCTGTTTTCTTTTACGCCTGCGTCTTCTTTTCCCGCAAAACTCGCTTCGCGATTTTTGCGGGAGCCCTAAGAATGAGTGCAGTGGTTGGCGCTCATTTTTTTGTGCGGCAAGGACGAGAACCTACAGCCGCCGAAAAAGGTGAAATTAACGAGAAGCCGCTATCGGCTGTCGGTTCGCGCGGCCGCCGCGCGCAAGGAATGCCTGCTTGCAGAAGCATTCCGATGCCGCGACGCACGAGGGCGGCAGCCCGAAGCAGGGTGAAGTCGGGCATCGGGGATCAGGCGAAAGAGAGCAAAGCCTCGAAGCTGCGAAGCAGAGATGCATCAGCAAGAAACAAGTAAAACCCGAAGCTCCGACGAGGGGACCCCTTCAGGGGTTTCGGCGGGGTCCTGTTGTCCCCACCACGTCGCCGCAAGGCGCATTTTGAAACAGCTTGAGTTTGCTCAAGCTGTTTTCTTTTGCGCCTGCGTCTCCTTTTCCCACAAAACTCGCTTCGCGATTTTTGCGGGAGCCCTGAAATTATCCCACAAAACTCGCTTCGCGATTTTTGCGGGAGCCCTAAAATTATCCCACAAAACTCGCTTCGCGATTTTTGCGGGAACCCTAAAATTATCCCGCAAAACTCGCTTCGCGATTTTTGCGGGAGCCCTAAGAATGAGCGCCATGGTTGACGCTCTTTTTTTGTGCGGCAAGGACGCGAAGCGCCGGCATTTACTCCCTCCGTCATGCCATCGACGCCTACGTCGAATGGCATGACACCTCTCCGAAGAGGGCGCCTATCATATGGTCGAGGCGAGGTCTAGGGCGGCTTTCACCGTCTTATCCATATCGAGATAGCGGTAGCTCCCGAGGCGGCCGCAGAAGAGGACGTTCCCCTCCCCTTCCGCTTTTTGCTTGTACTTCCGATAAAGCGCCTCGTTTTCCGCGTCGTTGACGGGATAGTAGCGCTCCTTGCCCTGTGACCACGGGTCGGGATATTCCCGCGTCACATAGGTGACGGGGCTCACGGCATGCGTGAAGTGCTTGTGCTCGATGACGCGCGTATAAGGCACCTCGCGGGCGGTGTAGTTGACGACGGCGTTGCCCTGGAAGTTCTCCTCTTCAAGCCGCTCCGTCTCGAAGCGCAGCGAGCGGTATTGGAGAGGCCCGAAGCAGCATTCGAAATACTCGTCGATGGCGCCCGTGTAGACGATCTTTTCTGCAATGCTCGGGTGCTCGCGGCGGAAGGCTAAAAAATCGGTGGAAAGGCGCACTTCGACGCCCTCCAACAGCTTTTCCGCAAGGCGGGTGTAGCCCTCTTCGGGGATTCCCTGATAGCGGTCGTTGAAATAGTTGTTGTCGTAAGTGAAGCGGAGCGGCACGCGGCGGATGATGAAGGCGGGGAGCTCGGAGCAGGGCTTCCCCCACTGCTTTTCGGTATAGCCGCGGATGAGCTTTTCGAAGACGTCCCTTCCTGCAAGTTTGAGCCCCTGCTCTTCGAGGTTCTTAGGTTCATCGATGTGGAGCTCTTCGATCTGACGGGCGATCTCGGCCTGCGCCTCCTTGGGCGTGACGACGCCCCACAGCTTGGAGAAGGTGTTCATGTTGAAGGGCAGATTGTAAAGCTCGTCCCGATAGCGGGCGATGGGCGAATTGATGAAGTTGTTGAAGCGGACAAAGCCGTTGACATAGTTCCAGACGCGCTCGTCGCTCGTATGGAAGATGTGCGCGCCGTAGCGGTGGATGTCGATGCCCTCGAGCCGCTCGGTGTAAGCGTTGCCGCCGATGTGCGCCCTTCGTTCGATGACGAGGCACTTCTTCCCCGCCTTAGTTGCTTCGTGGGCGAACACGCAGCCGAACAGCCCCGCCCCCACGATGAGATAGTCGTATTGCGCCATAGTTTGCTCCTTTGTGCGTTCTACATGTTTTGCCCGAACGCGGGCAGCCGAGGGCGCGCGCCCTCTTTTATTTTATCAATTCTGCGGGCAAAATGCAAGCCCTCATTTGCAAAATTCCGCCGCATGTGCTTGGAGGCATGCGGCGGCGAGGGAAAAGAAATAGTAGAATGATCGTTGAAAGTCCGCGTTCCGTCAGCTGCACTTGATGCGTTCGCACGCCTCTTCTGATTTTACACGTTTATGACATTTTTATGAGGAAACCGATACATCCCCATATTATACTATATCATACTTAAAATAGGCATTTCAGGAGCATTCCAATGATACGCGCCGAAAATATTTCGAAAAACTATGTGAAGAAAGGGCGGGCGATCGAGGCGTTGAAGCCGTGTTCGCTTTCTTTGCCCGAGACGGGGCTCGTCCTTATCACGGGAGAGACGGGGAGCGGGAAATCGACGCTCCTCTCTCTTCTCTCGGGGCTGGAAAAGCCGACGGCGGGGAAGGTCGTCTGCGATCAAAAGGACTATGCGTCCTTCGTCTTCCAGAATGCGAGCCTGATGGAGAACATGACGCTGGGAGAAAATATTGCGCTCGTCAAGAGGCTGTATCCCGATGCAGGCGTGGACGGAGAGGCGCTGCTTCATCGGTTCGGGCTGGAAGAGAGGAGAGACAATTACCCGAACGAGCTTTCGGGCGGGGAAAAGCAGCGGGCCGCCATCCTGATCGCCATCCTGGAAAACAAGCCCGTCCTGTTTGCCGACGAGCCGACGGGGAGCCTGGACCGTGCGCACACCGACGACGTTGCCCGCCTTCTGAAGGAGCTTTCCCGCGAGCGCCTCGTGGTCGTCGTCACGCACGATGTGGAAAACTTTGAGGCGCTTGCCGACCGCAGGATCGAGCTTTCCCGCGGCGCCGTCTGCCGCGACGAGGAGGCAAAATCGTTTTCGCCCGCCGCAAACAGCGCGCCCGCGCCCCGCCGCCCCACGTTCGGACTCAGGGAGACTTTTTCTGTCGCTTTGGGTTCGGTGCGGAGCGCCAAAGTGAGGTTGGGCATTTTGCTTGTTATGCTGCTTTTGTCCTTTCTCTGTATCATTTCCTCCGCCAACAACTTTTTTTCCACGCCTGTCCGTCAGCTCTATACGGCACTTGAAGCCGAACATGCCAATTCTGCCGATTTTTATAAACAGATCGAGCTCGACGGGTCTCCCTATCGGATGAAATTTTCCGATGAGGAAGAGCAATATTATCGGGAAACATACGGGGCGGATCTTTTTTACGATGACGCCGCGAGCATTTATTTTTCGAAGGGAGAGTATTCTGTGCGGCCGCAGGAGGAGCAGGTACGGTTGTATCTGAAAGATCATTGTGATTTTCCTCTCCTTGCGGGGAACGGCGAATTGAAAGAGGGCGAGTATGCCGTTTCGGACGCGATCGCCCTTCTCATTTTAGACGAGCTTTATGAGCAATACGAAATTGATTGGGAATATGCCGATCTCATCGGCGGCACATATTCGCTGGGGAAGATCGCCGCTGTCTATTCAACGGGGTACGATCCTTCTCTGCCCGTTCCCGATGAGACCGATGTAACGCTTATCAATGCCTATCGCCTGCATTATTTTACAGCCTGTACCACGGAGGAGAGCTATTTTAACGATGAGGCCAAAGCCGGAAGCACGCAGGTCTATTGGCGTTACGGGAACGGTTTAGCTGATTATTCGTTCAACTATTTTGCCTATGCCGACTTCGCGCGGCCGTCCGGCCTTTCGCTGCTGTATGGTTCCGACGGTCCGCTCGAACAGGGGGAGATCTATCTTTCCGAAGAGATCGCTGACGGATATGCGGAGGATATGGAGCAGCTGATCGGTACAACGATCACGATCCCTGTCGTGGAGCTTTCGGGGCTCCCCGTCCGCACGGAACTTGTGACCGATGTCTGTGATACACCCTTTACCGTTGCGGGAATTTATGAGTCGCCGTTTTCTTACGATACGTTTGTGATCAGCGATGCCGATTTCCCGGATTTTTTTCGTCAGTACGCGATGCAATGGATCTATTATGACTCCGGGATATCGTTATCCGAATACGATCTCGCGTCTGTGGCTTCACTCATCGAAGACGACGGTCTGATCGGGTGTTCTTATCTCGACGGGCTGGTCGTGATCAGCCGGAACTTGCTTGAAAACTACAATCCCGTTCTCACGATCGCCGCCGTCATGTTTTTGATGACCGCGCTGTTCAGCTTTGCGGCGTTTCTCAACGACGCCGTGACCAAGGACCGCGGGGAACTCGGCGTCCTGCGCGCTTTGGGCGTCACGAGCGGAAAACTTGCGCTCGTCTATGTGCTGCAATGCACCGCGTGTCTCGTGCTCGTCTTTGCCGCCGTCTGCCTGCTGCAATTCGGAATGACGGCGCTGTGGAATGCGCTCTTTGTTTCCCTCGCCGAAGGGGCGGTGCCCATCCTCTCTTATGGGTATGAGTGCGTACTTGTAACGGCGGGCGTTATGGCAGGTTTTCTGCTTGCCGCGTATCTGCTTATCCTTTTGAAATTGCACAAAAAGAGCTCTGTCGATCTTGTATATGGAAGATAAATTGAACATAGTGCGGCGCGGGCGCCCCGAAACGGGGCGCCCGCGCTCTCGTTGCAGCGGTGCAAATTTCGTAAGCCGCTGCGCTCCTCGCGGCATTGCTCCGATGAAAAAGGGGCAGGCGAGGTTTGCCTTGCTCCGACGCGGAGCCTATATGCGGGAGCGAAGATCAGCTCAAAAAGCCTTTGATGATCTGCTCTTCGGCTTCCTGTTCGGTGAGACCGAGGGTCATGAGCTTGATGATCTGCTCGCCCGCGATCTTGCCGATGGCGGCCTCGTGGATGAGCTCGGCGTCGATGCAGTTCGCCGTGAGCTCGGGCACCGCCGTCACGCAGGCACGGTCCATGATGATGGCGTCGCACTCCGAATGCCCGCGGCAAGCCGTGTTGCCGTTGATGCGCGAGCCGAACGTCTGGCGGGAATCGTCCGCTGCCACCGAACGGGACACGAGATCGACGCCCGCGCCCTCGCCGTTGAGATCGACGATGAAGTTGGTGCGCGCGAACTGCTTGCCATGCGTGAAGATCTTCTCGCGCACGACGAGCTCTGCGCCCGCCTTCAAGGTCGCAGTCGTCTCGCGGTCAGTGGAGTCGATGCCCTTGATCTGCGTCGATTCCATCTCGAAGCGGGAGTCCTCTTCCTGATAGATGACGGTCGCGGGGTTCATGATGTTCTCACCGTTCCCGTCGCCGCTGCCGTAGTGCTTTTCGACATAGCGCACCTTCGCGCCCCTGCCGATGTGGAAGGTGTGCACGCCCGTGTGTTCGCTTGTCTCCACCCCGCAGTTGTGGATGCCGCAGCCCGCGATGATGAGGACATCCGCGTTCTCGCCGATATAAAAATCGTTATACACGCGCTCGCGGTAGTCCGTCTTGGTGATGACGACAGGGATATGCACGCTCTCGTTTTTGGTGTTGGGGGCGATGAAGATGTCGATGCCCGCATGGCCGTCCTTCCGATCCTCGATGCGGATGCGATCGGTGCTGCGGCGGCCGTCCCCTTCGCCGTTCTTGCGGATATTATACGCGCCGTCCGGCACGCGGTGCAGGTCCGCTACCTGCATCAACAGCATTTTTTCCAATTCGTCCATGTTGATCTTCCTTATGATTGGGAGTCCGTTACGGGAAGCGCTCGCCTCCGAGACGAGGAGCTTTCCGCGCTTATGATAACTTATCCGTCAAGGCGCGGCAGGCGCTCGTGCCGAGAAGAGAAGGCAAAATCTCTTCGCGGGTGCCGACGCGCTCGATCTTGCCTCCGGAGAGCACCACGATCTTATCGGCAATGTTCAAGATGCGCTCCTGATGAGAGATGATGACGATGCTCCCCTGCGACTTTGCATACATTTTTTCGAACACCGAGATGAGGTTCTGGAAACTCCAAAGATCGATGCCCGCTTCAGGTTCGTCGAAGACGGAAAGAGAAGTACCGCGGGCGAGGACGGTCGCGATCTCGATGCGCTTTAATTCGCCCCCCGAAAGAGAAGCGTTGACTTCGCGGTCGATATAGTCGCGCGCGCAAAGACCCACTTCGGAGAGATAGCCGCACGCCTCCCCCACCGTGATGTGCTTGCCCGCCGCGAGCGAGATGAGGTCTTTTACCGTGATGCCCTTGAAGCGCACGGGCTGCTGGAAGGCAAACGAGATGCCCCGCCTTGCGCGCTCGGTGACGGAAAGAGGCGTGATGTCCTCCCCGTTGAAAAGAAGCTTGCCGCCCGTGGGCGTGAGGATGCCCGCAATGATCTTGGCGAGCGTGCTCTTGCCGCTGCCGTTGGGGCCCGTGATCGCCACAAAGCGTTCGTCGATCGTGAGGGAGACGTCGTTTAAAATGCGCTTTCTTTGGCCGTTCTCCTCCACTTCGAAGGTGATATTTTGAAGTTCTAACATAGAATTCCTCTCTTTTTTCCGAAGGAGCAGTATAGCATATCGGGGGGAAAATGTCAAGCTTTTCTGCATGGGCGCGGCGCGGGGCGAGGAGGTGACGGGGCGGCGCCGCCCGCTCTTGCGGGCGGCGCAGAGCCCTTTTGATAAATTTATATGGGAGATATTGACTTAGCGGGCAAAGTATGATAGACTGAAACTACGATGTGAACTGCATAGTGAATAAAAATATGGAGAACGATGATGAAAAAACACGGTATTGTATTGCTTGCGATGGCGGCCGCGGCCCTCGGTCTGGCTGCGTTGGCTGCCTGCGGGCTTGCCGCCTGCAACGATACGGGCGATACGCCCGGCGGGGATACGCCCGGCGGGGATACGCCCGGCGGGAATGTACCCGGCGGGAATGCGGGGAACGAATACCTCGTCTTTGAAACGCTTGCCGACGGAAGCTTGCAGGTCTCTGCCGACAGCGGCAAGGAGATGCCCGAAGAGATCGTCATCCCGAGCGAATACGAAGGGAAGCCCGTGACCGCCGTCAAAGCGCAGGGGTTTGCCCTGAACCGCGCAGAGGGTTTGGAGCGCGTCGTCATTCCCGAGGGCGTGAAGAGCATCGGCGAGAACGCCTTTTATAACCTGAACACGCTCGAAAGCGCCGTGCTGCCCGATTCTCTCATAGAAATGGGCATGTATGCCTTTGCCGGCTGTACCGCCCTTCAAGACATCGAATTCGGGAGCGGACTCAGCGTCATTCCCGTGGGCGCGTTCGGCGGCTGCGCGATCGCTTCCCTCACACTGCCCGAAACGGTGACGGACATCTACTATGACGCCTTCCGCGGCTGCCGCAAGCTTACAAGCGTGACCCTGCCCGACGGCGTGACCTATCTCGGGAGCTCCGTCTTTGCGGAGTGCGAGGCGCTTACCGAAGTGACGCTGCCCAAAGGGCTTGCTTCCATCGAAAATGCGACGTTCCGCGCCTGCGGATCGCTTGCTAAGATCGAGATCCCCGCAGGCGTGAAGAGCATCGGCAGTTCTGCCTTTGACGGGTGCGCGCTGAACAAGATCGCGCTGCCCGAAGGGGTCGCGTCTATCGGGCGCGAGGCGTTCAAAGACTGCGCCTTTGAGGAGATCGCGATCCCTAAGAGCGTGACGACGATCGAAGCGGACGCCTTCTTCGGGTGCGACGAGCTCGAACGGGTCGTATTCGAAGACCCCGAAAATTGGACGCGGTATATCTCGCCCGAGGACGTGCGTGAGCCCGTCCCCGCCGCCGAGCTTGCCGACCCGACGGGAGCCGCCGTGCTTTTGAAGGATAGCTATCGCCTCTTTACGCTGGAAAAACAATGACTGCTTTGGGATAGAAATGCGCGGCGGCGACCCTCGGGTCGCCGCCGCTTCTTTATGGATCAGATGACGCCTCACATTTGTTCTCTGCCCTCCCTGTGTAAGGGAGGGTGCCGAGCGAAGTGAGGCGGGAGGGTTGTAAAGGTCTGTTTTATGCTTGCGCAACAACCCCTTCGTCAGGCTCGTCCCTCGCCTGCCACCTCCCCAACCCCACCCCAAAAAATACTGCGTCTTTTTTTGGGGACCCCGTGGAGGCTAAAATAAGGAAAAGCCTCTCCGGAGGGAGAGGCCGTAAAGCTATTTCGTTTTGTTTTCTCTGCCGTTGGGGAGCGGGAAGTCCACCCAGAAGCAGCTGCCCTTCCCCACTTCCGACTTCACGCCGAAGCGGATGCCGTACTTTACGAGGATGCTCTTGACGATGGAGAGCCCCAGACCCGTGCCGCGCTTCAAACGCTTGTGCGCCTCGGTGGAGCGATAGTAGCGATCCCAAATGGTGTCGAGCTCCTCTTTGGGGATGCCCTTGCCCGTATCGATGACTTCGAAGTGCGAGCAGTCTTTGCCCGCCTTCAAACGCACCAAAATGCTCTTATCCGCGCCCGTGTAGCTGATGGCGTTGCCGATGAGGTTGTAGAGGACCTGCTCCACCCTGCCGCGCGCCGCGAAGGTGTAAAGATCGTCGTCGATGTCGGTATGGATGATGTAGCCTTCCGTTTCGACGTAGAAATCGAAGCGATTCGTGACGGCATAGACGTCTTCCGAGAGGTTGAAGACGGAAAACTCTTCCTTCTCGATGCCCGCCTGTAATTTGGAAAGATCGAGCACGTCCCCCACGAGGGCGGCGAGGCGGTCAGCTTCGTCGATGATGACTTGCGCGTGCTTATCGCGCTTTGTCTTGTCGTCGCCCGAAATTTCGCGGATCATGGAGGCGTATGCCTTGATCATGGTGAGCGGCGTCTTGAAATCGTGCGAGACGTTGGCGATGAGCTCCTTCTGCATCTTGTCCGCTTTGGAAATTTCCGCGCTCGCATGGCTCAGCGATTCGGAGAGCTCCTTGACTTCGAGGCAGGCGTATGTTTCGCTTTCGAAGTTGACTTCGTAGTTGCCGCGGGCGAGCTCCTTCGCCTTTTCGGCGACCTCGCTGATGGGCTTGGTGATGACCATGGAGACGAGCCCGCTGACGACGAACGCAAGCGCCACCGCAAAGAGGCCCGTGATGAGGGAGAGCCAGCCCATCTCGTTCATCACGCGCGTGACGTGCTCGGTGGAGCTGCTCAGATACAGGTACCACTCCCCGCCCGCAAGCGAGATACGCCTTGCATGGGCATAACTGCCGTCGCCCGTATCGTAAGGAGACACAAGATCGCCCTCGCCGAGACGGGAGCGCACTTCTTCGTAGATGGCGGCGTATTCCTCCTGCTCTTCCACGGGGTACTCGGGGAAAACGAACCTGCCGTCCGCCGTAAAGAGATAGACGCTGACGTTATAGCGGTTGGCAATGGCAAGGAGCCGCCGCGAAAGATCGGTATCGGGATCGGAGAAGCCGGGATCGAGAGCGCCGAAATCGATAGCGTAGCGCACGATCTCATCGCCCGCGTCGCGCAAAGAGCGCTCCGTCTGATCGCGGTACTGATACTTGATCTGCACGTTCTGAACGACGGCGAAAAAGGCGATGACGACGATGGTGAACACGGAAAAACTCACCCAAAGGATGAGATTGAGGTTGAAGCTCCTGGGCTGAAATTTTTTATGCGGCTTTCGCGTTTTTTGCGCCGAAAAAGCGGGCATGGTTACGCCTCGAATTTATATCCCAATCCCCGCAGGGTGACGATGAATTTGCGGTATTCTTTGAGGTTGCCGCGCAACATCTTGACGTGGGTGTCGACCGTGCGGTCGTCGCCGTAAAAATCGTACCCCCACACCTGGTTCAAAAGCCGCTCGCGCGTGAGCGCCACGCCGCGGTTTTCCACGAAGTAAAAGAGAAGTTCATATTCTTTGGGCGTGAGTTCGGCGCGCTCGCCGTCCACATAGACGTTGCGCCCCACCATGTCTATTTTGAGCCCTTCGAATTCATAAACGTCGCGCTTGGGTGCGGCGGCGCCCTGCGAACGGTTGATGACCGCATGGATGCGCGCCATCACTTCCTTGGGGGAGAAGGGCTTCGTCACATAGTCGTCGGAGCCGATCTCAAAGCCGAAGAGCTTATCGTACTCCTCGCCGCGCGCCGAGAGCATGATGACGGGGGTATTCTTGAACTTTCTGATCTCCTTGACGGCAGAAAAACCGTCGAGCTTGGGCATCATGACGTCCATCAGAATGATGTCGTAATCGTTTTCGCGCGCCTTTTTGACCGCTTCCATGCCGTCCTGCGCTTCGTCCGCCTCGCCGCCTTCGAATTCGATGTACTCCCGAAGGACCGCGCGGATCATCTCCTCGTCGTCTACGATCAAAACTTTCATCTTCTGCCTCCTCTCGCTGCGTTTCCCTTATTTTATACCCGCGTGATAAAGAGAACTTCATCGCAGGGTGAATTTTTCGTGAAATGTTCACATATTGGACGTTGTTTTTTGTTATTATAGCATATCCTGCGACGATTGGCAAGGGTCGAGAACAAAATTTTATCGAACATTTGTTTGACAATAGGCAGGCGACGTGCTATAATGAAGGCATGATCTCGGAGGAAAAGCTGAAAATTCTGACGGAGAGCGCAAAGTACGACGTTTCGTGCTCCTCTTCGGGAAGCGGCAGAAAGAACGGCGGCGGCATGGGAAACGCGGCGCCCGCGGGGTGCTGCCATTCCTTCACGCCCGACGGGAGATGCATCTCGCTGTTGAAAATTTTGCTCTCCAACCGCTGCATCTATTCCTGCCGCTACTGCCCCAACCGCGCGGACGTCGACGTGCCGCGCGCTTCGGCGACGCCCGAAGAGATCGCCGAGCTGACCCTCGACTTTTACAAGCGCAACTATATCGAAGGGCTGTTCCTCTCCTCCGCCGTGGAAAAGACGCCCGACTTTACGATGGAGCGGCTGCTTGCCACCGTAAAGCTGCTGCGCACGAAATACCGCTTTCACGGATATATCCACTTGAAAGGCATCCCGCGGGCGGATGCGGGGCTCGTTTCGGAGGCCGCGAAATACGCCGACCGCATGAGCTATAATCTGGAGCTCCCCACCGAGGCGAGTTTGAAACTTTTGGCGCCGCAGAAATCGACGGAGAGTTTGCTCTCCCCCATGCGGCAGCTCGTGAAGGAGAAGGCGGAGTTCAAAGAAGAACACAAGAAGGGGCATTTTTTGCCCGCGGGGCAGACGACGCAGCTCATCGTGGGCGCGAGCCCCGAGCCCGACAGCCGCATCGTGCGGCTTTCCGAGGCGCTCTATCAAAAGATGGGGCTCAAACGCGTGTACTATTCTTCCTATGTGCCCGTCGTGCAGGACAGTCTGCTGCCGACGCTCCCCGTGGGACAGCTGCGGGAGCACCGCCTCTATCAGGCGGACTGGCTGCTCCGCTTTTACGGCTTTACGGCGGAGGAGATCGCGCCCGAGGGGGAAAACCTGCCCCTCGAATACGACCCGAAGTGCGCGTGGGCGCTGAGGAACCCGCAGTGTTTCCCCGTGGAAGTGAATACCGCGCCCCTCGAGATGCTGCTGCGGGTGCCGGGCATCGGCGGCAGAGGGGCGTATAAGATCACCGAGGCAAGGCGGTATGCAGCGCTCGATTTTAGCGACCTGAAGCGGATGCGCATCGTTTTAAAACGGGCGAAGCACTTTATCACCTGCAAAGGAAAGTATTTGGGCGCCAAGGATGAGCGCACCGTGAAGGGGCTGCTCGCGTTGGGCGCGAGGCAGGACGAGGCGCGGCAGCTGAGTTTGTTCGACGAGCCCGAACGTTGGGGCTCGGGCGGCGCGCTCGCTTTGCAGGGCGCGGGTGTGTTGGGCGGCGAGGGCGTGTTGGGCGGCGAGGGCGAAGGGCGGGCGCTCTCCCCTGCCGTGCAGCTTTTGGGCACGCGGGAGACGGCGCTTGCCGCGCTGACGGGAGAATTGTGAGGCTATGATCTATCTGACAGAGGAAACGAGGGACGGGGTTTTGACGGCGCTGCTTGCCGCGTGGGGCGACGAAGAAGCCCTGCTCCTGTCCAAAGACGAGCGCCCGTTGGGGCCGTGCGTAGAAGTTGTGCCCGACCCGCAAAAGGCGAGAAGAGCACTCTGCCGCTTTCAAGAGCTCGACGGCGGGTGCGTGCGCGAGATAGACCGCCTTCTGCGCTGCGGGGGCGAGGGGCACATGCAGACCGCCTTCCGCTATCTGCTGCTCATTGCAAAGCGGGGCGGGCCTGTGCGCGGGATGCTCTCTCACCCCGATGTACTCAAAGCGGAACAGGCGCTAAGGCGCGTTGCTCACGAGATCGACCGCATGAAGGGGTTCGAGCGCTTTCGGGAAAGTGCGAGCGGCGCGCTGTACGCTCCCCTTTCGCCCGACAACGACATCGTAGACATTTTGGCACGGCACTTTTCAAAGCGGCTGCCCGAATATCCCTTCGTTCTTCACGACGTCAAGCGCAAAAAAGCAGCCGTGTGGGACGGGGCGCACCTCTTCCTTGCGCCCTTGAAACAAGCCGAAGTGATGCTCTCCGCCGACGAGGAGGGTTGGCAGAAGCTGTGGAAGACGTATTTTTCCGCCGTCAACATCCCTTCGCGCGAGCGCATCAAACAGCAGAACGGATATCTTCCCAAGCGGTACCGAAAATTCATGACGGAATTCGAATGAACGCTCCTTCTCGGGGCGTTTATTTTTTATGCAAGTAAAACAATGGGCGGCGGCGTGTTTTGCTTGCCACGGAGCGCAAAGTGTGCTATCCTCATACAAAAATCTTTACAAGGTGATATGATGACCGACGAAAGCACGTTCAAGCGCTTGCTTGCCAACAAGGAGCGCATCCCCGACCCCATGCGTTACAAGAAGACGATGCACTACCGCCGCGCGGGAAAGAGCGGGCTCAAACTTCCCGAACTTTCCTTGGGGCTTTGGCACAATTTCGGTTCCTTCGACAACTTCGAAAACATGCGCGATATGATCTTTACCGCCTTCGACAACGGGATCACGCACTTCGACCTTGCCAACAACTACGGCCCGAGGAACGGCTCTGCCGAGGAAAACTTCGGCAAGATCCTGCACGAACAGCTCTCTTCCTACCGTGATGAGATGGTCGTTTCGACCAAGGCGGGCTTCCCCATGTGGAAGGGCCCCTACGGCGACGGCGGCAGCAAGAAGTACCTGACGGCGGCGCTCGATCAGAGTTTAAAACGCCTCGGGCTTGCGTATGTGGATATCTTCTACCACCACCGCCCCGCGCCCGAGACGCCCGTTGAGGAGACGTGCTATGCCCTCCACCGCCTGGTGGAACAGGGCAAGGCGCTGTATATCGGCATCTCCAACTACGACCGCGTGCAGACGGAGGAAGCGCTCAAGATCTTCCGCGAGCTCAAGACCCCCTTTATCCTCAACCAGTCGTGCTATAACCTTCTCGATCGGCGCGTCGAAGAGAACGGGCTTTTAGACTGTGCGAAGGAGAACGGCTTCGGGCTCATCGTCTATTCGCCGCTCGCACAGGGGCTCCTCACCGACCGCTACCGCTACGGCATCCCCGCAGACAGCCGCATCAAGAAGAGCTTTACCTTGAAAGAAGAGCGCCTCACCCCCACCTTGCAGCGCCAGCTCGACGGACTGCGCGACATTGCCGAAGAGCGCGGCGAAACGCTGCCCGAGCTCGCCCTTTCGTGGGTGCTCAAAGATGAGACGGTCTCTTCCGTCATCATCGGCGCAAGTTCTTCGGCGCAGATCATGGACAATTTGAAGATAAACCCCGCCTTCACGCAGGAAGAGCTCGACGCGATCGAGCGCGTGCTGCATTCGTGAGGCTTGGGGCTTGCCGAAGTCGATTTCATGGGAGACTTTTTACTCCCTCAGTCATGCCACCGCAGTAAACTGCGGATGACATGACAGCTCCCTCAAGAAGGCGCTTATAATAAGGTAATGAAAACGTCCGTCCCTCGGAACGAGGGGCGGACGCTTTTTTTCGTCGGTAATTCAGTTTTCCGATTCGTAGTGGCAGTTCGAATACTGCGTGGGCGGCATCGTCTCGCCTTCGCCGACGTAGACGGTGTTCACCACCCTGCCTTCTTCGTTGACTACCTTGTAGGACCCCGTCTTAGGACAGGTATCGCCGCAATTCAATCTCATTTGGTTACCTCCGATACTGCTATCTTGTGCAGGCGGAGGGAAATGATACGCGGGAAGGCAAACTTTTTCAGACGATGACGCCCGCCGCGTACAGCGAGAGGCAGGTGACGGCAAGGAGCGCCAGATACAGGCTGAACCACTTGTAGTTCGCCTTTTCGATGACGCGGAGCATGAACTTGACGGCAAAGAAGCCGCTCACCGCCGCGAAGACGACCCCGACGGCGATGCCGACAAAACCGCTCCCGCCGATGGAAGTGACGATCTCGGGCTGCTTGACGACGTCGATGCCGCTCACAAGGGCGCTGCCTAAAATGACGGGGATGCTCATGAGGAAGGAAAAGTGCGCGACGCTCTTGCGTTCCGCACCCGAGAGAACGCCCGCCGCGATCGTGGAACCGCTCCTCGAAATACCGGGAAAGAGCGCGACCGCCTGCACAAGCCCCATACAGATGCCGTGCTTCCAGCCAAAGGGCTGCGTTTCCTGCCGCTTCTTTGCGACGTGCTCTGCAACGAGCAGCAGCACCGCCGTCACGGCAAAACAGCACGAGAGGATGACAACGCCGTAGGGCCCGTTCGTGACGTCTTCGATCCAACCGTTGAAAAGCAGCCCGACGACGCCCGCGGGGATGGTGGCGACGATGAGGATGAGGAGCGTCTTGAAAGGCTTTTTGAAGAGCTCCAAAATATCCCGCCAGAGGACGGCGACGACCGCGATGAGCGTACCGACGTGCAGCATGATGTCGAAAAACAGCGTGTTGCCGCCGAAGTCAGCACCCAAAATGCGGTGCAAAAGCGCCAAATGTCCGCTTGAAGAAACGGGTAAGAACTCTGTGAGTCCTTGCACCGTTCCCAAAATGATCGATTGCCAGATGGCTGTCAAATATTCCATGAATAAACTCGCTTAGGAGTGATCGTGACCGGCGTGAGGATCGTTCTCCGATCCGTCAAGGATGAGATCCTGATAGCGCTTCTCGTACACGGTGACGCAGGTGTCGTTGTCGTAGGAGTTGATGATCCCCGTCTGACGGTCGGTCGCGTACGTCGTGAGGTTGGAAGATTTGAGCGCTTCGTAGTAGAGGTTGGAGAAGGTGCCCTCCTCTTCGATCTCGTTCCAATCGAAGGTGTAAGGCGTGTTCCCCGCGAAGGTGAACGTGCAGTAGATGATGTGCCAGCCGTAATCGGTGGGAACGACGACGATCGTGCCCGCGCCGCCGCGCACCGCCTCCTGCGCCGCATACTCGAATTCCTTCATGTAGTCGGTCGAGTTGGGGGAGATGGCATAGCCGAGGTAGCTGTTGAGCCCTGCCGTATCGGTGTTGTAGGCGAAGGAGAGCTCGTTCATCATGGACATGACGTTGTTCTCGTCCAAACCTGCGACGAACACGTTGTTCGCGTTGAAATCGGAAAGTTCGTTGACCTTCGCTTCGTAGTAGACGAAGGAGGAATAGTTCACCGTGCCGTCTTCGTTGTAGTATTCGGAGAGGGACTTATCGTAGTAGCTTTCGGATGCAACGACCGTTTCGCTCAACGTGTAGCCGTTCGCGGAAAGATAGCCTTCCATCTCGGAGAGGAACCCGTCGATCGTGATCTTCTCGGGCGTGATGGTAAACTCCGTCTTGCCGTGCTCGCCCTCCGTCTTGTCGACGATGCCGTTGTAGGTGTATTTGCCGTAGTAGTTGGGGATGGGCTCGTACTGCGCATTCTCGCCCGAGGACTTCTTCATGTTGTTTTCGAAGAAGAGGTACTCTCTTTCGGCATTGCCGCCCGTGTAAGCGTTATCCGCTTCTTCCGCGACGAAGGAATAGTCGTTATGCCCCGTGAACCAGGTGCGGCGCTGATCGGTGGCGCGGACGCTTTCGAGGAGGGAAGCGCGCGTCATGAACTTGTTGCCGTTCTTATCCCCTCTGTCGGCAGGCGCTTCATCGAGAGCGGCGGACTGCGTCGAGCTGAAAGGAAGCAGGATGTTGAGGACGAAGCCGTAGTTTTCGTCGGGCGCGTAGAGGACGAAGGAGGTATCCGAAACGCTGTCGAGCGCCGATTCGAAAGACGTCGTATCGGAAGAGAAGGTCTCCTGCTGCGATGCAAGCGTTTCTTCGTACTTCGACTTCACCCATTCTTCGGTGATGACGCCCTCGGCTTCCGCTTCGAACGCTTCGCCGAGCTTTTCGATCACGGCGTCTTCATAGGTGCTCTTGCGCTGGGTATGGAAGTAGGAAAGCGAGGTAACGTCGCTCGTGTTTTCGCCCTTTTCGATGAGGCCGTAGCTGTTGAGGTTGGAAAGAAGGCGCTTGTAAGCGCGGGTACGCGTCGAGGGAGTGGAGCGCTCCACCGTCTCGTAAGAGCCGCAGTCGGACGCGGAATTGGAACCCGTGTAGACCTTGTAGGCGGGATCGATGAAATCTTCGTCGACGGTATCCACGCCCGTGGGGGTCGTGCGCGCATCCTCGTGATCGTGCTCGTCTTCAAAGTCGATGATGGCAGTTTCGAGCGAGTCGATCGCCGAGTTGAAGGCGACCTTAGCTTCGTACTCCGCCATCGCCTGCTCCTCTTCGTCGAGGAAGTAGGCAAGGCCCGCGATGTCCTTCTCCCCTTCTTCGGCTGCGTTCACCGCCGTTTCGTAGCCTTCGACGGTGTATTCGCCGCTCTTGAAGAAATATGCCTTGGCATACTGCAAATAGATGGCGCGGTTGACGAGGCTGTTTTTGATGAGTTCGTAAGTGTCGGCATAGCTGTAGCCGTAGGACTCGACATAGAGATAGCCGATGCTCATGAAGTTGGAAACGAGGTCGCGCTTGACGATCTCGAAAGGCTCGATGGCGTCTGCATAAGCAGCATATTCGCCGCCCTCCGCGAACGCTTCGCTCTTCGTGATGTCGACTTCCGCAACGACTTGCGCGTAGTCCTTTTGAAGATCGGTGGAAACGAGGTCGCAGCCCGTGAGCGCGCCGAGCGCCATGACTGCCGCGATGCCCACTGCCGCCGTTTTTTTCCTGTTGAATGCCATAAAATTCTCTGCTCCGAACGGTTACTCTTTTTTTCGGGCGCATATATTGCGCCTCATACCTGCCTATTATACCTTATTTTCGCTTGAAGTGCAAATAATTCTCGGTGAAAATCAAACAAAAGTTGCCGCAAACTTCAAGAATTTTGTCATGAGCACCATCGTCTTGCCGCCGTCGCCCAAAGATGCAAAGCGTACGACGGGTGCGCTCGTCATGTCGAGCGTGAGATACGAGCGGTATTTCTCCATCGCGGCGGAAAGTTTTTCGCCCGCGAGCGCTTCGAGGGAAGCGAATTCGAGGGCTCCCCCCTTCCCGCTCACCGAAATTTTTCTGACCGCAAACTTTGACGCATAGCTCTTCAAAACGGAGATGATGAGAAGGTTCTGCGTCTCGGGCGGGAGCGGACCGTACGTCTCCTCCATGGAGACGCAGACGCGCTTGTAGTCGGACGTCGAACGGATCTCGGCGATCTGCTTGTAGCAGTCCATCCTGCCCGCCG
>ERZ1643251.2558-NODE-2558-length-18309-cov-6.084365_pt1 | contig 18309 bp, 14 predicted proteins | sample MGYA00579261_ERZ1643251 | MGnify/ENA primary metagenome ERZ1643251 (study PRJEB29033, sample SAMEA4952267) | chicken gut metagenome | biome: Broiler Chicken; feature: Gastrointestinal Tract; material: Caecum | place: Ireland | collected 2018 | study: Broiler...
CCCGTAAAAATCCCCGGCTGGCCGAGGAAGCCCGGACCTATATGGAGAACATCCGTACCTACCACGCGGGACGGCTGCGGCGTATTGTCAACTATACCAACGAGAACGTCCTGGCACGGCTCTGGTGCGAGGTGGAAAATCCTTTCTGGTTTTTCGTCACCAAGGTCTGCCGCCATTACATCTGGAAGCCCAAGGTGCGCGCCCTGCTGGAAGAGGCGCGCCAAAAACAGGAACAGGGTGCCTGAGAGGGGAGAGGGATTTCCATGGAAGATATGCATGAACTCAGCGCCGAGGAACAGGCCCGTCTGCTGCGCCACGAACTGGAAGCGGTGTACGGCTCCTCCTCCTACAGGATCGGCCGGGCCGTGACCTGGCTGCCGCGGCATGCTGTGCGGGGGTTGAAATATCTTTTGCACAACGGCCCGGTCACCAGTGTGAAGTACATCATCACCTATGCCCGGTACCACAAGATTGCCAACAAAAACTACGCCTACTGGGCCTGCCTGAAAAAAAAGGACTATCCCGAGGCGCTGAAAAAGTGGTTCCTGGAAACCAACTATACCCACACACCGCTGGACCTGGAACACCCCAAAACCTTCAGCGAGAAGACCCAGTGGCTCAAACTCTACGGCGGGTTTGAGGAGGTCTATCCCCTGGTGGACAAATACACCGTGCGGGAATGGGTCAAGGAAAAAATCGGGGAGGAGTATCTGATCCCGCTGCTGGGCGTCTACGATCACTTTGACGAGATCGACTTCGACAAGCTGCCCGACAAATTCATGCTCAAGACCAACCACGGCGCCAGCTGGAACATCGCCGTGCTGGACAAGTCCAAGTTTGACAAGGCCGAGGCCCGCCGCAAGATGGAAACCTGGCTCAAGATCAACTACTGCTACCTGATGGGCGGCCTGGATACCCAGTACATCCACATCAAACCGCGCATCATCGCCGAAAAGTTCATCGAGAACGACGGCGGCGACCTCTACGACTACAAGTTCTTCTGCTTTGACGGGGAACCCAAGATCATCCTGCACATCCTGGAACGCTACACCGACAAGGACGAGCGGATGCTTTTCTACGACACCGACTGGAACCTGCTGCCCTTCAACATCAATGTGCCGCTGGAAACCGACCCCCACCAGCCCCGGCCCAAGAACCTGGAAAAAATGGTGGAGATCGCCCGGACCCTCAGCCAGGGTTTCACGGCCGTGCGGGTGGACCTGTACGAACTCAACGACGGGTCCATCAAGTTCGGCGAGATGACCTTTACCACCGAGAGCGGCATCTCCCGCTGGCACCCCGAAAGCGCCAACCTCTATATGGGCAGCCTGATCCATCTGCCGGGCGTGGACGATGCGCCCGCCGCCAAGTAAAGGAACCGCCATGCCGCAAACCAAACCGAAAATCAGCGTCCTGGTGCCGGTCTACAAGGCTGAAGCCACGCTGGACGCCTGCGTAACAAGCGTCCTGGCCCAGACCTTCCCGGACTTTGAACTGTTGCTGGTGGATGACGAAAGTCCCGATGCCTGCCCGGCGCTCTGCGATGCCTGGGCGCAAAAAGATCCCCGCATCCGGGCGTTGCACCCCGCCAAAACCGGACCGGGCCCCTCCGGGGCCCGCAACGCCGGACTGGATGCCGCCCGCGGGGACTGGATCACCATGGTGGACAGCGACGACACGGTGGCCCCTGACCTGTTTGCCACCCTGCTGGACGGGGCCGAGCAAAGCGGGGCGGATCTGGTGATCTGCAACAGCTGCCGGGTGTTGCCCGACGGCACCAAACAGCCCCACCCGGCGGAACAGACCTTTGCCGCCGACACCCTGCTGGATGAGGAAGCCTTCTGGGATGCCTTCAACACCCCCTGGATCAGCCAGTTCACCGGTACGGCCCACCGGCTGTACGCCGCCAGACTGTTTGAGGGGGTGCGTTATCCGGTGGGGATGGTCCATGAGGATTACTACGTCCTGCCCGACCTCATTGCCCGGTGCGGCAAGGTCCAGTGCCTGGCCTACACCGGGTACTATGTGCTCCAGCACGAGGGCAGCATCACCGCCACCGCCCGGCATGAGGTGCGTCTGGCCATGACCCGGGGGGACATCCACCGGGCGGAGTATTTCCTTTCCCGCCGGTGGTACGACCGTGCCGAGGGCGCTCTGACCGATGCCGCGGATTTTTTGTACCGCAACAAGGCTGCCTATGATCTGCGCAAGCCGGGCCACCGGGCGGAGTTTGCCGCCGTCAAGGCAGAACTTTGCCGGGTGTACGGTGCCTTGGCTACCCAAAAGGAAAGCAAATCCCTTGGCCTGCGGGCCGCGGCGCTGCGGTTGGGGCTGCCGGTCTTTCACGCCTACACGGCGCTGCTGGCTGCCCGCCGCTGAACGATTTTGAAAAAGGAGACTGCCATGCCCACCATCAGCGTCATTATTCCGGTGTATAAGGTGGAAGCCTACCTGGACGCCTGTGTGGCCAGCGTGGTGGGGCAGACCTTCCGGGATCTGGAAATCCTGCTGGTGGACGACGGAAGCCCCGACGGCTGCCCGGCACTTTGCGAAGCCTGGGCCGCCCGGGACCCGCGGGTGCGGGTACTCCACCGGCAAAACGGCGGCCTGTCCGCCGCCCGCAACACCGGCATCGACGCAGCCACGGGGCAGTTTTTGGCCTTTGTGGACGCCGATGATACGCTGGACCCGGATGCGCTGCGCCGGGCGTATGAAGCCCAGCGGCAGCATAAGGCCGATCTGGTCATCTTTAACCTGCGCTATGTGGACGAAGCCGGCCGGGCGCTGCCCGCCCCGGATTTTTCCGGCTTCCCGGACGAGGTGCTGGACGAAGACGGCGTCTGGCAGCGCTATTTCTCCTTGCAGGAACAGCGTATTTATTACGTGGTGGCGTGGAATAAACTCTATAAACGGGAACTGTTCCGCACCCTGCGCTACGCCCCCGGCAAACGGTACGAGGACCAGTTCCTGTTGCCGCAGCTGCTCAGCCGGTGCAAGACCATTGCCTGCCTGGGGTATCCCGGTTACCATTATGTACAGCGCCGCGGCAGTATCATGGCCCAGGGGTCCAGCCGCAACTACCTGGACCGCAGTGAGTTTTTGCTGGAATGGTGCACCTACTTTGCCCAAAAGGGCGATGCGCTGCGGGCCGAAGGGCTGCTCAACGATGCCATCCAGAATCTCGGCGAGAAGGAACGGTTTGACCTTTCTACCCCGGAACAGCGGGCCCGCTATCGCACGGCCTGCCGCGGATGTGCCGACGGGTATGCGCTGCTGGCTCGCACCACAGGCCGCCGCAGCATGTGGCTGCGGGCCGCTTTGCTGCGGCTTGGCCTGCCCGTCTACCAAAAATTTCTGCAATCCCGGCAGTAAGCACTGCCACGGCGCGGTGCGCCGCCCCAATCCTACCCATACAAGGAGCAACACATGGAACAGATGGAAAAACAGTACCACGTCCACTACAGCCCGGTCAAAGGCTGGGCGCGGGTGGACTTCGCCGAGCTGTGGCGCTATAAGGACCTGATCTGGCTGTTTGTCAAGCGGGACTTCACCGTCATGTACAAGCAGACCATCCTGGGCCCCGCCTGGGTGCTCATCAACCCGCTGCTGTCGGCGGCCATGTACACCGTCATGTTCGGTGTCATCGCCAAACTGCCCACCGACGGGGTGCCCCAGGCCCTCTTCTACCTGGCCGGCACCGCCCTGTGGGGCTTCTTTGCCGCCTGCATCAACCGGGTGTCGGCCACCTTCACGGCCAACTCGGCCATCTTCAGCAAGGTGTACTTCCCGCGGCTCACCATGCCCATCTCGACGATGCTGTCGGCCCTCATCAACTTTGTGCTGCAGTTCATCATGTTCTTTGCGCTGCTGCTTTTCTACGTGGCCAAGGGGCAGGTGCACCCCAACTGGGCGCTCATGCCGCTGACCGTATTGTTGCTGGCCCAGGTGGGCCTGCTGGGGCTGGGCTGCGGCATCATCGTCTCCAGCCTGACCACCCGCTACCGCGACCTGATGGTGGTGGTCACCTTCGGTGTGCAGCTCTGGATGTACGGCACGCCGGTGGTCTATCCGCTGTCCATGATCGAGGGGATGAACCACATCCTGCATGTTGCGATGATCTGCAACCCCATGACCGCCCCCATGGAGAGTTTCCGCTATATCTTCTTCGGCAGCGGCCAGGTGACGCTGCAGCTGTGGGTCGTCTCGCTGGTCTGGACCGTTGTATTGCTGGCGCTGGGGCTTTCCCTTTTCAGCAAGGTCGAAAAGACCTTCGTGGACACCGTGTAAGGAGGCGTGTATCATGGAAAAACAGAATGACATCATGATCCGCGTCCGGGACGTGAAGAAAAAGTACAAGATCGGCCAGATCGGCGGCGGCACCCTGCGGGGGGACCTGCAGAGCTGGTGGGCCCGCAAGCGCGGCAAGGAGGACCCCAATACCATCATCGGCACCGACCAGCGGCTTATCGGCACCACCTTCATGGCGCTGAACGGCGTCAGTTTTGACGTGCACCGGGGCGAGGCCGTGGGGATCATCGGCTCCAACGGCGCCGGCAAATCCACCCTGCTCAAACTGCTCACCCACGTCACCGCGCCCACCGAGGGCGACATCGACATCTATGGCCGGGTAGCCTCCATGCTGGAGGTGGGCACCGGCTTCCATCCCGAGATGACCGGCCGGGAAAATGTCTACCTCAACGGCGCCATCCTGGGCATGACCCGCTCCGAGATCGACGCCAAGATGGACGAGATCATCGAATTTTCCGAGGTGGGCGATTTCATCGACACCCCGGTCAAGCGGTATTCCAGCGGTATGTACGTCAAGCTGGCTTTCAGTGTAGCGGCCCACCTGGACAGCGAGATCATGATCATGGACGAAGTGCTGGCCGTGGGCGATATGAAGTTCCAGCAGAAATGCCTGGGCAAGATGGGGGACGAGGCCGAAAGCGGCCGGACCATCCTCTATGTCAGCCATAACATGGCCACCATCCGCCAGCTCTGCACCCGCTGCATCGTGCTGGACCAGGGCCGCATCATCTTTGACGGGGATGTGGACGAGGCCATCGGCATCTACGCCAAGGGCAACATCATGACCGACGCCGTCAACGACCTGCGGGAACTTTCCCGGGATGCCAACCGCGGTGTCCGCGCCAAGATGCTGCAGCTGGAATTTGCGGGCAAGTCCAGCCCGTCCTACCGCCATGACGAGCCGATGGAACTCAAGGTGACCATCCATGCCGCCCAGGGCGTGCCCCGGGCCGGGTTCCGGGTGGTCATCAGCAGCCAGGACCAGACCCACATCGGCATGGCGGATTTCCCCCAGTTTGCCGCCCTGCGCGCCGGAGAAACCAAAGATTTCATCTTCACGCTGCGCAGCGGGGTGCTCCATTCCGGCAACTACAGCTTCTTTGTGGCGCTGTATGAGCATGACGACCTGGGCGGCATCGCCATTCTGGACGACTTGGGCCGCTCCTTCACCTTCCAGATCATGGATGACCCCGTGGGCGGGTATCCCTGGAACAAAAACTGCGGACACGTCCGGTTTGTGGACGCCACCGTCCGCTGTGCCGAATGAACCCGCGGTATGACAAGGTGGCGATCTTCTGCGAAACGCCGTTCCAGCTGATCGTCTGCCTGAACACCGCGGTGGGATACCTCCACGCCAAAGAGTGCGTGGTTTTTCCCGTGCAGGATATGTACAAATCATCCAGCCGGTTTCTGGTACCACCTCAGCCGCCGCTCATCCGGCACGTCTACCCGGTGCGCCGCACCCAGGCCAGCCAGACGAGCTGGCAGGGGCACTGGAACCATCTGCGGTATGGAAAAAACTATACGCTGCTGGACTTTATGTACAAATTTCCCCGGGATATGTCCTTCGATGCAGCGGTAGGCATTCGCTACACGGCCCGCTGCCGCCAGATTTTGCAGGCGTTTGACAAAAAGGTGCCCTACTATATGGTGGAGGAAGGCATCGGGGAGTACAGCTGGCCCCGGCGAGACGGTGAGCTCTGCGCCGACACGCTGGCAAGCTGCCCCATGTTTACTTCGGTGACCCATGTCTGCCTGTTGCCGGACCTTTACCGGACTATGTATCCCGGCGAAACGGTGGTCCAGGCGCCCACCATCGGTCCTGACAGTCCGCTGCGCCCGGTGGTACGGCGGCAGCTCTGGCCGGGGGAAAATTTCCGGATGCCGGCGCTGCCTAAAGTGCTCTACTTCCACCAGCCGCTGGATGGGCGGTTTGATAACACCGACGATGACCGCCGCCTGCGGGAGCGGGAAGATGCGGTGTTGGCTCTGCTGCGGCAGGCGTCCCCGGGCCGGGTACAGCTGAAACTGCATCCCCGGGAACCGGAGGATGCCTACCCGGCCGAGGAACTGCTGCAGCTGCCTGCTGCCTGGGAGCTGGTGCCCTGTATGCAATCCATCGAGGAGATGCTGCTGGTCAGCGAGAACTCCACCGCCCTCATCAGCCCCAAGCTGCTCTTTGACCAGGAACCCAAGGTGATGGTGCTGGAAGCACTCTTCCCCCAGAACCCGGCCACCGAGGGCGCCCACCAGGCCCGTCTGCGCCTGATGGAAACGGTGCGCGGTACCTATCGGGACCCGCGGCGGTTCTGCATCCCCCGCACGATGGAAGAACTGGAAGAAAATCTGGCCCGACTGATGGCTCTGTAACACAAAAGGCTTGCAACCCCCAAGGGGTGCAAGCCTTTTTTTCGTTGATAAAATTACCGGTAGTCGATGGGCAGGGTGGGCAACCCGTTCAGGTCCCAGCCCGCCAGATTGCCATCCTGGTACTCGTAGTACCCCTGGGCGGCGATCATGGCGCCGTTGTCCCCACAGTATTTCAGTTCCGGCAGATAGATCTTGGCCCCCAGTTTCTGGGCTCCGTCGTTGACCAGCTGACGCAGCCGGCCGTTGGCCGCCACGCCGCCCGCCAGGCAGATAGTCCGGGCGCCGGTGTCGGCGGCTGCCGAGAGCAGTTTTTTCGACAAAATCTGGTCGATGCGCTCCTGGAAGCTGGCCGCCATGTCGGATACGTTGATCTCCTGGCCCTTCTGCTGGGCGTTGTGGACTTCATTGATGACGGCGGTTTTCAGACCGCTGAAACTGACGTTGTATTTGCCTTCCACATGGGGCACCGGCAGCTTGTAGGCGTGGGGATTGCCGCCCTTGGCGGCAGCGGCCACGCTGGGACCGCCCGGGTAGGAAAGCCCCAGCGTCCGGGCCACCTTGTCGTAGGCCTCGCCGGCGGCATCATCCACCGTGCGGCCCAGCACCTGGTAGCGGCACCAGTCTTCCACCAGGACGATGTGGCTGTGGCCGCCGCTGGCCACCAGGCAGAGAAACGGCGGATGCAGCGCCGGATGGGTCAGGTAGTTGGCGGCAATGTGTCCGCGCAGGTGGTGCACCGGTACCAGCGGTTTGCCGGCGGCGTAGGCCAACCCCTTGGCAAAGTTGACCCCCACCAGCACCGCGCCGATCAGCCCCGGCGCAAAGGTGACGGCCACGGCGCCCACATCGGCGATGGTCATGCCGGCGTCGGCCAGGGCTTTGTCCACCGTGGCGCTGATATACTCGGCGTGACGGCGGCTGGCAATCTCCGGCACCACGCCGCCGTACAGGGCCTGCTCCTTCACGCTGGTGGCAATAACGTTGGAGATGACCTTACGGCCGTCCTCCACAATGGCGGCGGCGGTTTCGTCACAGGTGGATTCAATTCCTAAAACATACATGGGTGTATCGATCCTCTCAATGGGCTTCCAGCCAGGTTTTGCCGGTGCCCACGTCGGTGGTCAGCGGCACACTGTACTGGACGACCTGTTCCATTTCCTCGCGCAGGACGCGTTTGACTTCCTCCACTTCCGCTTCGGGCGCTTCCACGATCAGTTCGTCGTGGACCTGCAGCAGCAGACGAGCCTGGAGTTTCTCGTCCCGCAGGCGCTGCCATACATGGACCATCGCCAGCTTGATGATGTCCGCCGCCGTGCCCTGGATGGGAGTGTTGCGGGCCATCCGTTCGCCGCTGGCCCGTACCTGGAAGTTGGAGCTGGCCAGTTCCGGCAATGCGCGGCGGCGGCCGAACAGGGTTTCCACATAGCCCTTTTCCTTGGCATGGGCAATGCAGTCCTGCATATAGCCGTCCACCTTGGGGAAGGTGTTCAGATAGGTTTTCAGGAAGTTGTCCGCTTCCTTCACCGAGACGTCCAGGTCCTTGCTCAGCGAGAAGGCACCCTTGCCGTACATGATACCGAAGTTGATGGCCTTGCTGGCAGAGCGCAGCTGGGGTGTGACTTCGCTTTCGGGAATGTGGTAGATTTTGGCGGCGGTGGAGCGATGGATGTCCGCCCCGTCACGGAAGGCCTGCTGCATGGCCTCGTCGCCGGTGATGTGGGCCAGGATGCGCAGCTCGATCTGGCTGTAATCGGCGTCCACCAGCACGCAGCCCGGCTTTGCCACAAAGAACCCCCGAAGACGGCTGCCCAGCTCGGTGCGGATGGGGATGTTCTGCAGGTTGGGCTCGGTGGAGGAGATGCGCCCGGTGCGGGCTTCGGTCTGGATGAAGGTGGAGTGCACCCGTCCGTCGGCGGCCTGGGCGGCCAGCAGCCCGTCCACGTAGGTGGAGAGCAGCTTGGCGTAGGTGCGGTATTTCAGAATCTGGTCGATGACCGGGCTGTAGGGGCGCAGACTCTCCAGCGTGGCGGCGTCGGTGGAATACCCGCGGGAAGTCTTTTTGCGGGGCGGCAGGCCCAGCTTGTCGAACAGGGCTTCACCCAGCTGTTTGGGGCTGTTTACGTTGAACTCGTAGCCCACTTCGGTGTAGATGCTCTGCAAAATGCCGTCCAGCTCGCCCCGCAGGCTGTCGCCGAAGGCACGGATGCCATCGGCGTCCACCTGGAAGCCGATACGCTCCATGTCGGCCAGCACCCGGGCCAGGGGCAATTCCATCTCGTCGTGCAGCTTGCGCTGTTCGCTCTCGTCCAGAGCACCGGCCAGTTTATCGAGCAGCGCAGCCAGCACACCGGCATCGGGGGCTGCCTCGCAGGCAAAGGCGGCGGGCACATCGTACTCGGCCGCCAGTGGTTTGACCGCGTAGTCGCTGGCCGACGGGTTTAAAAGGTAGGCCGCCAGCTTGCCGTCAAAATGAATGGCTTTGCCGATGCCGCCCCGGTCCAGTGCCAGGTGGTAAAGGGGCTTGGCGTCAAAGACCCACAGCTCGGCATCACTGTCCAGCAGCGCGGCCAGCCGGTCGGTGTCAGGCAGGAAAACCCGCTCACCCTGCACGGCATACCAGCTGCCGTCGGTGTTTTGGGCCAGGTAGAGCCGTCCGTCCACCACCAGCGGCAGGGGAGAAGGTTCCACCGTTTCCAGCGGGACGGTCTGTGCCGCGGCGGGGGTGCTGCCTTCCTCCAGATGCCAGCGGTCAATGAGCTTGTGCATCTCCAGACTCGCCAGCAGATGGGCGGCCGCGGCCGCATCGCCGGGGCGGCGGGCGTAGTCGGCGGGTTCGGTATCGATGGGCGCGTCTTTGCGGATGGTGCCCAGCATATAGGAGAGCTCGGCTTTGTCACGGTTGGCACCCAGTTTGGTGCGCTGGCCGGGCTTGATGGCCGGGTCTTCCAGGTGGTCGTAGATGTTCTGCAGGCTGCCGAACTTCTGCACCAGGGCCAGGGCGGTTTTCTCGCCGATGCCCGGTACGCCGGGAATGTTGTCGGAGGAGTCGCCCATCAGGCTCTTCACGTCGATGAGCTGGGCCGGTTCCACCCCGTATTTTTCCCGGATGGCGGCGGGGTCCATGGGGATGGTTTCCTTGTTGGTGGCCAGCAGTACGGTGGTGGCCTCATCCACCAGCTGCAGGCTGTCCCGGTCGCCGGTGGCCAGCAGGGTGGTGCCGCCCCGGGCCTCGCAGGCGGCAGCCAAGGTGCCCAGAATGTCATCGGCCTCCCAACCGGCCTTGCTCACCTGCACAAAGCCCAGTTTGTCCAGCAGGTCCTTCAGCACCGGCATCTGCTGGGCCAGCTCCTCCGGCATACCGTGGCGGGTGGCCTTGTAGCCGTCGTAGGCATTGTGGCGGAAGGTGGGCGCCCGTTCATCCCAGGCGATGGCCACGGCGTCGGGCTGATGGGCAGTCAAAAGGTTGAGCAGAATGTTCTGGAAACCGAAAATGGCGTTGGTATAGCGGCCGTCCTTGGTGGTCAGCAGCTTGATGCCGAAAAACGCGCGGTTGACCAGACTGTTTCCGTCCAGTACCATCAATTTCATAGAAAAGCTCCTTTGGCGCAATTTGCATATGGAATAAGTATACCACAAACCGCGCAAATGTGGTAGAATGAGATGCGAAATTGAAAAATGAGGTATTCCATGCAACTGAAACACATTCAAATTCCGGTGGGCGCCGTTTTTGCCCCCATGGCCGGCCTGACCGATGCCGCCTGCCGCCGCATGATGGCGGACCACGGGGCGGCCTGGACGGTCAGCGAGATGGCCAGCGCCAAGGCGCTGAACTTCGGGGACAAGAAGTCCTTTGCCTTGCTCAAGGACCCGGACCCCCACGGCCTCTATGCCATCCAGCTTTTCGGCGCCGAGCCGGAAACCCTGGCCAAGGCCATCCTGCTGGTGCGGGAAAAAGGCATCCGGTTTGATATTCTCGATATCAATATGGGCTGTCCCGCCCCCAAGATCACCTCCAGCGGTGCGGGCAGCCATCTGCTGCTGGACCCGCCGCTCTGCGGGGCGATGGTGGCGGCCGCCCGCAAGGCGCTGGGGGATGATACCCCCCTCACCGTCAAGATGCGCATCGGCTGGGACGCCGATCATCTCACCGGGGTGGAGGTGGCCAGACAGTGCGAGGCCAACGGCGCCGACCTGCTGGCGGTGCACGGCCGTACCCGGGAACAGATGTATATCCCGCCCATCGACGCCGATGCCATTGCGGCCATCAAACAGGCCGTGAAGATTCCGGTGCTGGCCAACGGCGATGTGACAACCGCCGAGGGGGCGTTGGATCTGCTGGAAAAAACCGGCTGCGACGGCGTCATGATCGGCCGGGGAGCCCTGGGCGATCCCTGGCTGTTTGACCGGGTGCGGGCGGCACTGCTGGGCGAAGAACCGCCCGCCGAACCCACCCTCAACCAACGGATGGCCGCCCTGCGTCGCCAGATCTACGAAATGTGTGAAGAAAAGGGCGAGTGGCTGGCCATGCCCCAGGCCCGCAGTCAGGCCATGCACTATATGAAAGGTCTGCGGGGTGCGGCATCGCTGCGGCGGTACTGCTCGATGCTGGAACATTTTACGGATGTGGACAAACTCATCGACGCGGTCTATCGCCTGCAGGATTAAAACCGCCCGCGGGTCAGCTCGTCCAGGTTCTGGGCGTAGCAGGGCAGCATATGCTGGAGGAAATATTCCGCTTCGGGGCAGTCCATGGCATGGATGGCTTCCAGCTGCTGTTGCCGGGCAGCCTCAAACTCGTGGTTGCCGCCCTGGCTTTCCTCAATGCATTTGATCAGGGCCGAAAGCCGGTCCGCTGCCTTCAGCACCTTGCGCTCGGCGTCGTTGAGCACAGCCCCGGTCAGGTAGCACTCCACCTCGCCCCGCAGTTCGGTGGGCAGCAGGCTGGCCATCACCCGGGCACTTTCCCGCTCCACCGCTTTGTAGGCGGTGCGCAGGGCGTCGTTTTTGTACTTCACCGGGGTGGGCATGTCGCCGGTCAGAATCTCCGGCGCGTCGTGGTAGAGCGCCGCTGTGGCCACCGCCTCGGGCCGCAGGCCGGCCCCGGTGCCGGTGCACTTTTTGGCAATCAGGCAAAGCATATGGGCCAGCAGCGCCGTGTCGGCGGTGTGTTCGCTCAGGCTTTCGGGGCGGCCGTTGCGCATCAGGCTCCAGCGGGTGATGTATTTCATGCGGCTCAGCAGGGCGCTCAACGGGTATGTTTTCATCTTCACGCAACCTTTCCAGTGTGATATACTCAGTATAGCACGATTTTACCACAAACACAGTACGTTAAACGGGACAGAACCGGGGTTTTGGGTATGTATCTTTCACTTCCCACACAAAAACCACGCTATGCGCGGGTATTCGGACTTTGTTTTTTGCTGGCGGTGGCCTTGTTTTTGCCCCACTGCATTGCGGATGCCGTTTTTGGCGGTGGATTCTTCCATTATGCAGGGGACTTCAACGACCAGCAGATCAACTTTTACCAGTACGCCAACGCCTTTGTCAAACAGGGGGGCACCTTCAGCTGGGCCACCGACCTGGGCAGCGGGTTTGTCAATGCCTATTCCTTTTATCTTCTGGGCAGCCCCTTTTTTTGGCTGAGTCTTTGGGTGCCGTCCCGGCTCATGCCCTGGATGATGGTGCCGCTGCTCTGCCTGAAAATCGCCCTGGCCGGCGGGGGCGGGTATCTCTGGGCCCGCCGCTGGGTGGGGAACGAGGACTGGAGCATGGTGGCCGGGTGTCTGTATGCCTTTTCCGGGTTCACCGTCTACAACATCTTTTTCAACCATTTTCTCGATGTGGTTGCCCTCTTTCCCTATATGCTGGCGGCCCTGGATGATGCCGTGCTGGACGGCAAACGGGGACGTTTTCCATTCTGGGTAGCGCTCAACCTGGTCAACAATTACTTTTTCTTTGCAGGCCAGGCGGTCTTTCTTGTCCTGTACTTTCTGTGTATGCTGGCGGGCCGCCGCTACAAGGTGGGGCCCCGCAGTTTTGCGGTGCTGGCAGGGGAGACCCTGCTGGGCTGTGCCATGGGGTGTGTGCTGCTGATCCCGGCGGGCCTTTCGCTGGTGCAGAACCCCCGCACCATCGATCCCTTCAACGGATACGGCTATCTGATCTACGGCAATGCCCAACAGTACGGGGCCATCTTCTACAGTGCGTTTCTCATGCCGGATGCCCCCTACTTCAAGGATATGTTCCAGGAGGGCATCCTCAAACACACCAGCATGACGGCCTACCTGCCGCTGGTGGGCATTGTGGGGGGCGTTGCCTTCTGCCGTGGGCGGCGGACCCATCCCTTTGCGTACCTTTTAAAGGCGTGTATCGTCTGTGCCTTTGTGCCGGTGCTCAACAGTGCCTTTTACGCCCTCAATTCCAGCTACTACGCCCGCTGGTACTATATGCCGGTGCTGGTGCTCTGCGCGGCCACGGCCTATGTGCTGGGCCGGCCCCACCTGGCGGAACGGCAGGTGCCCCGTGCCTGGCGGCTGGTGGCGCTCATTACCCTCAGTGCGGTGGCCTTTGCCCTGGTGCCCAATACCGATGAGGACGGCAATTTCCAGCTGGGAGTGGTGGATCTGCAGCCCCGCTTCTGGGGCGTCTTTGCTGTCAGTCTGCTGGGGGTACTGCTTTTCTGGGCGCTGTGGAAACTTTGCCGCAACCGCCGTGACTGGGCCCGCACGATGTTGGCCGCCGTGCTGGCGTTCAGCTTTTTGTACGGCAGCGTCCATCTTTCACTGACCAAATATCCCCAGTGGCAGACCGATTCCAATCTCATTGCCGAGACCTACGACTCGGTTTCGGAGATTGAGGAAGCATTGCCCCAGGACAGCTTCTACCGCCTGGATGCCTACGGTGCGCACAACAATCTGGGCCTGTGGTTTGACAAGAGCTGCCTGCAGTTCTTCAATTCCACCGTGGCACCCAGCATTATGGAATTCTATCCCCAGGTGGGGGTCACCCGGGATGTGAACTCCAAGCCCGATGCGCAGAACTACGCCCTGCGCGGCCTGCTCAGCGTGCGGTACACGCTGGTGGCCAAAGATAAGGTGGCGGACTGGGAAAAGGAAAACCTCAGCGGCTGGACGGCCTGCGGGGAAACTTCGGCCTATCGGATCTACCGCAATGACAACTGGGTCCCCATGGGCTTTACCTACGATTTCTATGTGACCGCCGATCAACTGGAAACGGTGCCGGAGGAGGAGCGCGCCCAGATCCTGATGCGGGCGCTGTTGTTGGATGAGGACCAGCTGGACACCTACGCCGGATGGCTGGACCCGCTGCCCCAGGCAGAACTGGAGGACCGCACGGCCGACCGGTATGCTGCCGACTGTGCCGACCGCCGTGCCACGTCGGTGGAAAATTTTACCGCCACCAACACCGGCTTTACTGCCCACACCCATTACGCCGAGGAGGAACTGGTCTTCTTCAGCGTGCCTTATGACGACGGCTTTACCGCCACCGTCAACGGCGAACCCGTCCCCATCGAGAAGGTGGACAACGGCCTGATGGCCATTGCTGTCCCGGCGGGGGATGCCGATATTGTATGTACCTACCATACCCCGGGATTGGCCCTTTCGGTCCGGATCAGCCTGGCCGCGGTGGTGATCTATGGGGGATATCTTCTGGTTTTGTATCGTAAGAGAAAGAGGAAACTGAATGCCGAATCATGCTGAACAACTGGCCGCCGAACTGAATCTGAGTGTCAAGAATGTGCAGGGGGCCATAGACCTGATCGATCAGGGCAACACCATCCCGTTCATTGCCCGTTACCGCAAGGAGGCCACCGGCTCGATGGACGACCAGGTGCTGCGCAACTTGGGGGACCGTCTGGAATACCTGCGGGGACTGGACAAGCGCAAGGAGGAGGTCACCGCCTCCATCACCGAGCAGGGAGCCATGACCCCGGAGCTGACCACCGCGCTGTCCAAGGCCAAAACACTGGCCGAAGTGGAGGATCTCTACCGTCCCTATAAGCCCAAGCGCAAGACCCGCGCCAGCATTGCCAAGGCGCGGGGGCTGCAGCCGCTGGCCGACGCCATTCTGAAGCAGGACGCTTCCCTGGATCCCCAGGCGGTTGCCGGAGACTACCTCAACGAGGAAGTGCCCGATGTGGCCGCCGCTTTGGCCGGTGCACAGGACATCATCGCCGAGGCGGTTTCGGACGATGCCGCCTGCCGCGCCGAACTGCGCCGGTATTACCGTGCTTTCGGCCGCATTGCCAGCGTCAAAGCCAAGGATGAGGACAGCGTCTATGCCCAGTATTACGACTACGCCGAACCCCTGGCCAAGATTCCCGGTCACCGGGTGCTGGCGCTGGACCGCGGTGAGCGGGAAGGCTACCTGAAAGTCAGCATCCAGGTGGACAGCGAGCGGGCCGGGGCCATTGCGGCCTGGATGTTCGCCCGCAAAAAGACCGGCGGAGCCAGCGCGCTGCTGGTGGAAGCGGCCGCCCTGGACGCTTACAGCCGTTTGATTCACCCCAGCCTGGAAAACGAGTTGCGGGGGGAACTCTCCGATGCGGCCGCCGAGGGAGCCATCAAGGTTTTCGGCGACAACCTGCGTCAGTTGCTGTTGCAGCCGCCCATCCGTGGCAAAACGGTTATGGGGCTGGACCCCGGCTACCGCATGGGCTGCAAGGTGGCCGTCGTGGACCCCACGGGCAAAGTGCTGGATACCAATGTGGTTTACCCGGTGCCGGAATTCAAGCGGGTGGACCAGGCCAAACGGATCATCAAGGAGATGGTCTGCAAAAACGGCGTCGAAGTCATGGCCATCGGCAACGGCACGGCCGGCCACGAAACGGAAGAATTTGCCGCCAATGTCATCCGGGAACTGGCTGAGGAGAAGGGCCTGCGCCTGCAGTATATGGTGGTCAGCGAGGCTGGCGCTTCGGTGTATTCGGCCAGCAAGCTGGCGGCGGAAGAATTCCCCCAGTTCGATGTGAACCTGCGCAGCGCAGTCTCCATCGCCCGGCGTCTGCAGGACCCCCTGGCCGAATTGGTCAAGATTGACCCCAAGGCGGTGGGCGTGGGCCAATATCAGCACGATATGCCCCAGAAGCGGCTGAATGAAACGCTGGACGGCGTAGTGGAGGACTGCGTCAACAGCGTGGGGGTAGACCTGAACACCGCCAGCGCGCCGCTGCTGCGCCGGGTGGCGGGTGTCAGTGCCGCCACGGCCAAAAACATTGTGGACTGGCGTGAGGAGGAAGGCGCGTTTACCTCCCGTGCCCAGCTCAAAAAGGTCAAGGGGCTGGGGCCCAAAGCCTTTGAACAGTGCGCCGGCTTCCTGCGGCTGCCGGATGCCAAGAACCGGCTGGATGCCACGGCCGTCCATCCCGAAAGCTACGCTGCCGCCAAAGCCCTGCTGGAAGCCTGCGGTTATACCACCGCCGAGATCGGTACCGAAAAGCTTTCGGCGCTGCCCGCCGCGGTCAAGGCTAAGGGGGAACAGACCCTCTGCGAGACACTGGGCATCGGCGTTCCCACCCTGCACGACATCATCTCGGAGCTGTGCAAACCGGGCCGCGATGTGCGTGACAGCCTGCCCAAACCGTTACTGCGCAGCGACGTCATGAGCCTGGAGGATCTGAAGCCCGGCATGGAGCTCACCGGCACCGTGCGCAACGTCATTGATTTCGGCGCCTTTGTGGATCTCGGCGTTCATCAGGATGGGCTGGTGCATATCTCCCAGATCAGCAATTGCTTCATCAAGCATCCCCGGGAAGTCCTCAAGGTGGGGGACATCGTTAAGGTCAAGGTGCTTTCTGTGGATGTTGCCAAAAAGAGAATTGCGCTGACCATGAAGGGGCTTTCATGAGCAAAAAGTCAATGTTCTGGCCGTAAAATATGTGCATTTGTTGCATTGCGTGAAAAATATGAGCGCCTTTCGAATCGGAAAAAATTTGAAAACTTTCGAAAAAGACGCAAAAATGAGCTAAAAACATAAAAATATCTTCGCAAAAACGATAACCGTATGAATAAATCCTGTATTTGGCTCAAAAAACTGAGCAAACTCACCAAATCCCCAAAATGAAGATTTGAGCCTTTTGTGCAGGAAATGGAAAAAGCGGCCTTTGTGCATGATTCACAAACCACGGGGAAATAATTGTGTTATAATGCCAATCACAGGGACGGGAAAACAGGACATGGTGGTCCGGCCCGCCCTGGCAGTGGATCGCGCGAAGCACTTCGGAGAGAGAAGTCTTCGCCGGGAGCGATCCGCTGAGGGAAAATGTCTGGAGGTCATTACAATGGTGAAACAAGTCAAGGTTTCCAACTTCACGGAGGTCAAGGGAATCGTGTCTGCTGCCGCCAAATGTTATAACGCGGTCGGCGTGCACGATATGAAGGGCAGCATTGCCGATGCCAAGAGCATCCTGGGCATGATGAGCCTGGATTACAGCCATCCCGTCAAGATTGTTTGCGAGGATGAGAACGACCTGAGCCGTGTGGTCAACGCGATCAAACAGTAATCGGAAACCAAAAAACGGGGCCCGGCCCGCCAGGCAGCAGACTGTCTGGCGGGCCGGGCTTTTTGCTGCAAAAAAACTGAAAATAGAAAATAAGAAAACAAGAGAATTCAAGAGAAAACAAGAGAATTCGGGAGCAAGGCGGGGATATATCAAAATCTTTTTGCAAAATCGTTGACTTCCCGCCCCCTTTCTGCTATAATCACACTTGCGCGAAAAAGCGCCGCACAACGCGCAAAGCGATACGGTGCTGTAAGATACCGTTTTTGGAACGGACGTGTTACTATTTCAATGGAGGTCCCTACTATGAGCACGACTCTCGCTAAGCCCGCTGAAATGGCTGACCGCAAGTGGTATGTGATCGACGCCGCCGGCAAACCGCTCGGCCGCGTTGCCGCCAAGGCCGCTGTCATCCTGCGTGGCAAGAACAAGCCCACTTTCACCCCCAACGTTGACTGTGGCGATCATGTCATCATCATCAACTGCGACGAAGCTGTCCTGACCGGCAAGAAGCTGGAAAAGAAGTTCCATCGCACCCATTCCGGCTGGATCGGCGGCCTGAAGGAGACCCAGTACAAGACCCTGATGGCTGAGGCCAGCGACAAGGCCATGACCTACGCCGTCAAGGGCATGGTTCCCAGCAACACCCTGGGCACCAAGGCCATGACCCGCCTGCACTGCTACAAGGCTGCTGACCATGCTCATGCTGCGCAGAAGCCCGAAGCCGTTGAGATTTGAGTTAAGGAGGCAATAGAAGATGTACGAGACGAAACCCTATTTCTACGGCACCGGCCGTCGTAAGCATTCCGTTGCCCGCGTGCGTGTCTACAATGGCACCGGCAAGATGACCATCAACGGCCGTGACATCGACGATTACTTCGGCCTGGAGACCCTGAAGCTCCTGGTCAACAGCCCGCTGGTTCTCACCGAGACCGAGGGCAAGTTTGACGTCGTCGTCAACGTGGTTGGCGGCGGCTGCTCCGGCCAGGCTGGCGCTATCCGCCACGGTCTGTCCCGCGCCCTGCTGCAGTTCAACCCCGAGCTGCGCGCCACCCTCAAGAAGGCTGGCTTCCTGACCCGCGATCCTCGTATGAAGGAACGTAAGAAGTACG
>ERZ1643251.2560-NODE-2560-length-18304-cov-8.633788_pt1 | contig 18304 bp, 8 predicted proteins | sample MGYA00579261_ERZ1643251 | MGnify/ENA primary metagenome ERZ1643251 (study PRJEB29033, sample SAMEA4952267) | chicken gut metagenome | biome: Broiler Chicken; feature: Gastrointestinal Tract; material: Caecum | place: Ireland | collected 2018 | study: Broiler...
GATATAATTTCATAACGTGAAACAGCCGCATGAAGCGATAATAGGGAATCCGGTGGAATTCCGGAGCCAAACAGGAGAAGCATCCTGATGTGTGGAATAGCCCATCATACCTGCTGTCTTATGGAGTATGACGTGAAAATCGTCAGAACCGTGGGAAGAGTGCAGGTATCGGTAAGAAATTTGACGGTTGATCAAAGCCTTTCTACGGATTCGTAGAAAGGCTTTTTTTTGCGGTATGGACAGGCTTCTGAAATCTGAAGAAGGGGTGAGCATGTATGAGAAGATTCAGGGGAGGATAGCAGAAAAAACAGGCATAATAATGAACATAGGAGGAAGAAGATGAAGAAAAAATGGAAGCGTATTCTAACGATAGTCATGACTTTTGTCATGCTTGCCGGAGTTTTGCCGGTATATGCTGAAAATGGAGAAAATCAGGCGGCAGACAGCGGCCAGTCATTCTGGCTGCAGGAATATGATCTGAATAGCGGTCAGGAGACCGACAAGGCCTGGTATCCGGATAAAAGCGGGTTGATTGAAGTACCGCTTCTGGACCGGACAACGAAAAACAACAGCCCTCTTCAGAGCTATACGGAATACGGCATAGCTCTGAAGGACGTGGATGGACTGGATGATTTGAGCCTGTATCTGGATTTTAACGGCATCCGGGAAGACAGCGATTATGATTACAGCACAACGAACTACGGCACCTTTGGCATTTCCGCTGTTCTGAAAGCCGCTCTGGACAGCGCGCTCAGCCAGCAGGGATCTGCAGAGTTCAAAATTGAGTATAAGGGCGCAACCTATACCGTACGCCTTTTGAACGAGCATGATCAGGGAGAACAGCCGGAAGAGCCAGATCAGACAGAGGCTGTACAACATGTTATAGAGCTCATCAATGCCATCGGAGAGGTAACTGAGGAAAGCGGCGATGCCATTAACGCAGCCCGTGCAGCTTACAATGCCCTGACTGCAGAGGGGCAGGAACAGGTTTCCAATTACGATGTTCTGGAGGCGGCAGAAGAGACATATAAAGGCCTGCTGGGCGACGCAGTAGAGATTTATGACGAGAACGAGCTGCGGGAAATAGCGGCTGACGGAAACTACCGTCTTATGTCTGATATCGAACTGAAAATACCGTGGTCGCCAGTCAGCGGCTTCTCCGGAACCCTGGACGGAAACGGCCATATCATCAGTGGGATTCATATTTCCGGAGCAGGGTTCTTCGCTACCACAGAAGAAGGAGCCATGATACGGAACCTGGGACTGGAAGGTTCAGTGAACCATACGGGATTCAGCCCGGCAGGCGCTCTGGTGGGACGGGCAAAAGGCACCACTACCATCACCGGGTGTTATACGAATGTGGCGGTGACAGCAGATTCCATGGAAAATGTGGGCGGAATCGTAGGCGAAGCCCAGGCAGCCTGCATAATCGAAAACTGTTATTCCCTGGGAACATTGACAGGAGGAACCAGCTTTGCTTACGCTGGAGGAATTATCGGAAAAAACGGAAGCGCGGAAACAACAGTCAGCAACTGCTATACTACTGCGGCTAAAGCGGTGGGATATTCCGATGCCGCGCCGGGAAGCAATAACTACTGCGCGTCGGGAGACGATGCGTATGCGTCACAGATCCCGGAGAATATGGATAAATTTTTAAGCGCTCTGAATAACAGAGGAAGCGCTTATAAAGCAGGAGATGCCGGCGGCCTCGGTTATCCGGTGCTGTCCTGGCAGGGTGCGGCAGTTTCAGACGATGAAGCGGCGGCAGCGGAAGTGGAAGCGCTGATCGACGCCATCGGAGAGGTGACAGCGGAGAGCGGGGACGCCATCGACGCGGCCCGGAAAGCGTACGATGCCCTGACAGACGGGCAGAAGGCGCTGGTTTCAAATTATGAAACGCTGACTGCGGCGGAGGAGGCTTACGCAGCCCTGGACGAGGAACCCCAGTCTTCCGTGAAAGTATATTATGTACTGCCCGGCGGGGATCCGCAGGAAGTCCAGGCGGGCGATACCGTCTATATCGCCCCGGAATATGCAAGCGGACAGGTACAGCTGTATTATGAGGGCGTGCCGGCGGAAGAGTCCAGTATGACCGGTATGCGCTTTGGAGACAGTAATTTCTACCGGGTGGGAAACAGCCTGTACTTTACGGATGCGGCGGTTTCCTCTAAAGTAGACGTCGTACATTACAACAGCAGCTATCAGGTCGATAAGGTGTATTTCAGCTTTTCGCTGACCCGGGAAGACCCGGATATTGCGAAGGATCCGTCTGTAACCTACCATCAGGACTCGGAAAACAGAAGCATTACCCTGGATAACGGGTACCGCTTTGCCATTCCTGTGGGAGATACCGGAAAATTCAGCTACCAGAACGTGGCAGACGCCAGTGAATGGGTTTCTTCCAATCCGGAGGTGGCAGAGGTACAGTCGGATGGCACGCTGACAGCCGTGGGTGCGGGTGAAACGAAGGTTTCTCTGAATAACGCAGAAGGAGAGGCTATTTACAGTTATACCGTAGAAGTCGCGGACCTGAAAGTTTATTATGAAAACAGTGTTACCGGTGAAAAGACGGAAATAGAGAATGGCTCCACATTCACCATCCCAACTTCCGGAAGCGGAAAGGTCGTGATGGAGGGCTATACGCCGGGAGCCGGAAAAATGACGATATGGGATGTGCTGGACGAGGAAAGCTGGAATAAAGGTGTCGGTGTAAGTTCCTATACCGGAGATATAACTGTGACGTCGCCTGATACCGTAGAGGTCGCGTTAAAGGGCTCCAAGTCTCCCTATCTGACCGGTACCTATGATTTTATCCTGTTCCGTTTTAAGCTGCAGGCCGTCGCCTATGAGATAGAGGAGCTCCGGGTGAATATCAATGGTGAAACTGTAGCTGACGGAGGCAACTGGACACTGGAAGGCAGCGAGTCCGTAGAACTTGCAATTTCCGGAAAATACCAGGGGACAGATGAATTTGTCAGCCTTTCCAGAGCAGATTATGAGATCCAGGGCAATGACCAGATGGAGATTTCTGTCTATGACAGCGGTACGTATGTTGAATTTACCGAGCCCGGAAAAGGCGATCTGATAATAACATACGGCGAGGGGAAAACGCACACGATCCATATGGAATCTACATATGTCCCGATAGAAAGCATGAAGCTGGATCTTCCGGAAACCTTCCCGCTGCACCGGCTGAATTATGCCCTTGGAAACGGCGATAACTATCAGGGACTTCAGCAGAATATACTGAATGCGGCCCTGACCGTCACTCCTGCAAATGCAAGCTATATCCATGACGTACAGTGGAGCAGCAGCGATGAAACAATAGGAGAGTGGTGGAATACTTATGAGAATGGAATCATCGGCCATAATGCGGGAACGATAACGGTTACCGCATCCGTGCAGGATGGAGAGAATCCCGTTTCCGCAAGTGATGATGTGACTTTTTACTGGGAGCATCCCATTGAAAAACTGGAAGCCGGGGAAGACGAGCTGACGATCCAGGTAGAGGAGCAGGCGTCCCTGCCCATCGTTTATACCCCGCAGCAGCCGTCCCAGGCCCTGATCACCTGGACCCAGGAGGGCGACGGAGAAGTAGAAGTGACCCGTGGGGTGAACAGCGAGTACGACTGGTTCTCCAACACCAACTATTATGTGACGGGCGTAAAGGAAGGAACCGTTACCATTACAGGAACCCCGGCTGCGGCTGCAGAGGGTAAAAGCCCGTCCGTAACATTTACTATTCATGTGGGAAGCGGCGGGGAGAAACCGGTGCTTCCGGATACCACGGAGCTTGTGAGCACCTGGAAGGAGTCTATTCAGAAGTATTATGAGGGTTCCGAACCGTCCTGGACATACGGGATGGAGTGGAACATTATCGCTCTGGAGCGTGCCGGTATCGACATGGGAGTGGATAAAGAGGCTTATCTTGCTTCTGTAAAGGAGGAGCTGGCAGACGAGTATGGTGATCTGACGGCTGACGGAAAGCCCACGGATCTGGAAAGAACAGCCCTGGCTATGTATGCCCTGGAACTCGACCCCAGAAACATTGAGATGGAGGACGGAAGTACGGTAGACCTGATCCAGTGGATACTGGACAGCGAGAGGATCAGCGAAGGCGCCAATGAGGCGGCTTACGCATTGCTGGCAGTAGATGCAAATGCAGCAAATATTCCAGAGGGAAGCAGATGGAACCGGGATACTCTGGTGAAGGAGCTCTTATCCTTCCAGGCAGATGACGGAAGCTTTGTGCTTTCCAAACCGGTGTCCGGAACAGGCTCCATAGATATGACGGCCATGTCCCTGCAGGCCCTGTCCAGATATACAGACCGGGAGGATGTGCAGGCGGCTGTCGATAAAGCGCTGGACTACCTGAAGCGCAATATCAACATGGGCGACTACGGTACGGTAGAATCCAACGACCAGGTAATCCTGACGCTGCTGATGCTGGGCATCGACCCCTCGGATGAGGACAGTGGATTTACGTCCTGGGGCGCGAATATTTTCACCGCGACAGATGAGTACAGAATCGAAAGCGGCGGTTTCGCCCATACGAAGGGCGGCGCCGTAAATGAAATGGCAACTCAGCAGACCCTGCTGGCTGTGGCAGCCTGGGAGAGATTCGCAGCAGGAGAAAATGATATCTATGATATGACCGACATAATGGGCGGCGAAGAGCCGGAAGAACCGCAGACACCGGAGAAAGCGCAGGCAGTTATCGATCTGATTGATCAGATCGGACCTGTGACTCTGGAGAGCCGGGAGGCTATTGAAGCAGCCCGGAACGCATATGACGCGCTGACAGAGGAGCAGCAGAGCTATGTGACGAATTACAGCGTTCTGACAGCGGCGGAGGCGGGGCTGAAAGCCCTTGAAGAGCAGGCGGCCGATCAGGCGGCGGCGGACGCCGTGACAGAGCAGATCAACAGCCTGCCGGAGGCAGACGCGCTGACGCTTGCGGATAAAGCAGCAGTGGAAGCGGCCCGCGAAGCCTATGAAGCCCTGACGGATGCACAGAAACAGTATGTGACAGAAGAAACGGTGGCAGCCCTGGAAGCCCTGGAAAACAGAATTCAGGAGCTGGAAGATGCGGAAGAGCCGGAACAGGCGTACGTGACAGTCGCCATAGAAAAATTCACCATCGGCCAGGGTTATCTCGTTGAGCCTGTCCTGGTGGAAATCACAGAAGGCGAATCCACAGCGCAGATCCTTGACAGGGTTCTGGGCGAAAACGGCCTTCGCTATGACAATACAGGAAGCGTAGACAGCAGCTTCTATCTTTCCTGGATTCTGGATGAGAAAGGAAGCCTGACGGCAGAATTTCCGGAGGTTTCTCTGCAGCACGCGGAAGAGCAGGGCATTACCATTACAAATCCCAGAAGAAGAGCTACGCTGGGTGAATTCGACTATACCAATCAGTCTGGCTGGATGTATACGCTGAACAACGATATGCCGAATGTGGGCATGAGTGATACGGAGCCGAAAGACGGAGATGTGATCCGGATCCGTTTTACGGCGATGAAAGGGGATCTCTGTTCCGGAAACGGCTACGTGGACGATCCGTTTGTACCGGATGTGAACGGCGACAGTATTACGAAGCTGCTGGCGGAATTTAACAGTTCTGAAAACAGAAAAGAGCTGATGGACTATGAAAATGTCCGGGAGGCTTACGAAAACGCAGTGGCAGCTATCAGTAATATCGCCAATACGCAGGAAACTGTAGATGCGGCAGAAGCAGCCTTTAAGGATGCGCTTGCAAATCCAGGAAATCCCGAGGAGCCTGAAGTTCCAGTTGAAGCCCAGGAAGTCATGGATCTGATCAGCCAGATCGATGAAGTAACTCTGGATAGCGAGGAAGCAATCCGGGGAGCCCGTGACGCCTACAATGCCCTGACGGAAGAGCAGAAGGGATATGTGACCAACTACGAAGTTCTGGAACAGGCAGAAAATACCCTTGCAGACCTTTTGGCCCAGACGAATGCAGACAGGGCCGCAGCATATGGTACAGACCTGATGATCCTCAGGATCGGTGCAGTGACTTTAGAGAGTAAAGAAGCTATTGAAACAGCCAGAGCATCTTATGAAACCCTGACAGATACTCAGAAAGGGCTGGTAACGGCACTGCCTATACTGGAAGCAGCAGAAACCAGATATGCAGAACTTCTGGCTCAGCAGGAAGCTGACCAGGCTGCAGCAGATGATGTAACAGAACAGATCTGCGCCCTGCCTTCTCTGGAGGCACTTACACTGGACAACCGTGAGCAGGTAGAAGCAGCCAGAGCCGCCTATGAAGTTCTGACAGATACCCAGAAGACTATGGTAGCGGAAGAGACACTTGAGATTCTGGCCGGACTGGAAGCACGTATTGCTGAACTGCTGGATGAGGAAGCCATTACCCAGGTTGAGGAAGAAATCATCCAGCTTCCGGCACCAGAGGAACTGACTCTGGAACACGCAGGAGCAGTGGAAACAGCCCAGGCACATTACAATGCTCTGAGCGACGAACAGAAAGCCGCTCTGCCTCAGGAAATCGTAGATAAGCTTCAGGCAGCAGCAGACCGTATTGAGGTACTGGGAAGCGAGGCAGCAGCCCAGGAGACTGCCCAGCTGGTTATTGACCAGATCGCAGCGCTGCCGGAGGCAGATCAGATCACCTTTGCAGCGGCAGAAGCAGTCAGCACAGCCAGAGCCGCCTATGACGATCTGACAGAGGCTCAGAAGGCTTATGTAGACAGCGACACATTAGCAAAACTGGAAGCTTTGGAGACTGCTCTTTCCCAGCGGCAGGAGCAGGTAGACCAGGTTGTATCTGCCATACAGTCACTGCCTGAGACAGAGGCCCTTACCCTGGATGATAAAGAGGCGGTAGGGGCAGCCAGAGCCGCTTATGATGCCCTGGCCGATGATATGAAGCTTCAGATTTCTGAGGAAATCCTGACACTTCTTACTGAGAAGGAAGCCCGTATCCAGGAACTGGAAGCAGTTCAGGAACCAGAGCCCACGCCAGATCCGGAGCCTACACCGGAACCAGAGCCCACGCCGGACCCAGAACCAACACCGGATCCAGAGCCCACGCCGGACCCAGAACCAACACCGGATCCAGAACCGACGCCAGAACCAGAGCCCACACCAGATCCGGGACAGGAAGAGCCGGAGCCCACACCAGACCCAGGTCAGGAAGATCCAGCACAGGAAGATGAAGAGATCACACTGACATATCAGAATTATCCGATTTCTGTAACAGGAAAAGGACTGTCCGGCTATGAACTGAAGCTGGAAGCTCTGACAGCGTCAGACAGTGATGTAAAGCTGATGCAGCAGGAGATCACTTCCAAAGAGGCTCTGATCCGTCTGTATGATGTGAAACTTCTCAAAGATGGCAAGGAAGTCCAGCCGGAAGAAGCCATTACTCTGAATATTCAGGTAGGTGAGAAATATAATGGACAGACATTGAAGGTACTTCATGTTACCCAGGATGGAAAAGTAGAGACTCTGACAGGAAAAGTTACAGACGGTGTGATAAAGGTAACGGTAACTTCACTGAGTAAATTCGGTACGGTAGTGGAGGCGTCTACAGTAGGGACTACAGCTACCTCCGGTACAGGAACAGGCAGCAGCTCCGGAACCTCCGGCGGCAGCGGCAGTTCTGGAAGCTCCGGATCCAAGAGCAGCACAGGAAGTGTGAAAACAGGAGATGACACAGTGGTATTTCCTTATGTGATGGCTCTTATCCTTGCAGCAGGTACAGGAACAGTTCTGATGATCCGCGGCAGGAGAAGAAAAGCTTCAGATAAATAAGCAAAAGAGTCTTTAGCCTCTTTCCGGCGTCAGGCCGGACAGGGGCTAAAAGGCTCACAAGGAGGTACAGGATTATGAAAGACTCAAAGGCGCAGCAGGACAGAAAAAAATTCCAAGGACGTAAATTCACCAGTATCTGTCTGGCCGCCGCCCTTACCTTTTCTCTGTGTCCGGCCAATGTATGGGCCGCCCAAGGGGATCCTGCCGTCGGAACAGAGACTATACAGGATATAGAAGATTCAGCGCCTTCAACAGAAGAGGAACTTTCTCAGGAAACAGAGGAAGGGGTCTCCCAGGAAGAAACAGAGGAGACTGTTCTCCCGGAAGGAACAGAGGAGACAGCCTCATCGGAAGAAACACAGGAGAGCTCTCTTCCGGAAGGAGCTGAAGCAGAGGCCCTGCCGGAAGAAATCACAGTAACCGGTACAAAAGACCAGGAAACTTCAGAGGAAGCAGGAGACTCTGCCACAGAAGAAAGCAGCGCTCCGGCAGAAATTTCTGTTTTTGGTATCTCAGATTTAGATGCAGATGAAAATGGGGTCCTGCGTTCAGCGGACGCAGGTGACTGGGACACTATGATCGGGCAGACAGTAAACTGGCTGAAAGGAGAAAATGGGCAGATATTAAACGACGATTTTCTTTCTCAGGTCAGCAGCACTAATACGGACTGGACAGTCTTTTCACTGGCCAGGCTGGGAATCCAGGATAACTTCAGCGGTTTTCTGTCAGCGGCAGATTCCTACGTGGCAGATAAATATGCAGAAGACCCGGAATACGGGCTGAGCTATAACCGGGCCACAGAATGGCACAGGCTGGCCCTGGCGGTACTTGCAGCAGGAGGGGACCCTACATCTGTGGGAGGCCATAACCTGATCGCAGACGGCGTGTATAACTGTCTTATAGGAGAGCCCTGGCAGCAGGGAATCAACGGAGCCGTCTGGGGGCTTCTGGCTTTGGACAGCCTTGGATATGAAGTTCCTGAAGGCAGTACCTATGACAGGGAAAGCCTGATCCGCTATATTCTGGATAATCAGGCTCCGGGAGGAGGCTGGAGTCTTTACGGCGGTCAGGATGGGGCAGATGCAGATATAACCGGGATGACTGTTTATGCTCTTGCTCCTTATTATGCAGGAAACCAGGAGATCCGCACAGCAGTGGACAGCGGTCTTTCTGTGCTGAGAGCAGGGATTTCCCAGGATGGAGATCTCCAGAGCAGCGGAGATTATAACTGTGAATCTACAGCCCAGGCTATTGCAGCCTTTGCGGCCATGGGAATCGACCCGGCTTCCGTGACTTCTTCATCGGGAAAGTCATTGCTGGATGGTCTGGCAAAGTATTATAACACTAGTACAGGAGGGTTTAAGCATCTGGCAGAAGATACAGAGTCAAACGGTATGGCAACAGACCAGGCCCTCTATGCCATTGCAGCATACCGGTGCTGGCAGCAGGGGAGCAGTGTCTGGGATTTTAAAGCCCAGGCAGATACTTCAGCCTATGCAGTCCAGGCCGGCGCCATGACCTATACCTGCGCCGCCGGCAGTGAGGCGGTGCTGGAGATAGGCAGCAATGTACAGGAAATCCAGATACAGAACCTTCCTATAGGAAACTATGACGCAGCAGAAATAACAGTTGGAGAGGATACCTACCGTACCACCGGAAGAAAAGCCGATGGAAGCACTCCTGTGGAAGGGACTATTCCTGTGGAGAGTGGTACGGTATTGAATATTACCGTGTACCGGCAGAACGGCAGCCAGGAAAACTGGACGCTGACCATTCAGGCTGACGGCGCCGCTGCAGTGCAGGCTGTGATAAGCCAGATTGACCGGCTTCCTTCTGTAGCTGAACTGACTCTGACACACCAGGCAGCTGTCCAGGCAGCACAGGCAGCCTATGATTCTCTGACAGAGGAAGAGAAGGTCCAGGTGACTAATTATGGAAAACTTGTGGAACTTCAGGCCCGGCTTCAGGAACTGGAAGCGGAAGATGAGGAAGCCAGGGATCAGGAACGGCAGGAATTCCAGGAAAAAATCCAGGGAATTGAGACGCCGGTGAAAATTTCTGACAAACTTATGATACATCAATATCTCACTGAATTGGAGGCCCTGGGAGAGTGGCCCCAGAAAGCAGAACTGAAGGCTGCGCTGGAAGGATATCTGAAGCAGATAGAAGAGCGGGAGGCTGTGGCAGATGCCCTGGATCAGGATATCTGGAATCAGATAGATCCCCTCAGGATAAACCAGGACAGCGCCGATACGGTAAATGCATTGATGACCAGATACAGCCAGCTGGAAACAGAAGAGCAGGAGCTGCTGGTAAATATCCAGAGTCTTCTGAACGCAGCAGAAATCGTCCAGAGCCTGGATGACGGAGTTATCCCTGAAGCGGTATTTCAGAATATCCGGAGAACTCAGGAAAGTTTTGTGTACCGGGGAAAACTGGCTGACGGAACAGACTATACTCTGACCTATCAGGGCGCTGAGATCCAGGCGGCAGCAGATATTCAGGCAGGCGTAAAGATTTCTCAGGGAGACGTCAGTGTGGAAGGAGCGGCCCTTCAGGTGGAATTTTTACAGAACGGCAGTATGAACGGTCCGGTGACACTGGAGACGACCTGCAGCGCAGCAGATGGAACCTACGTCTTATACTGGCTCAACCCGGACAAACTGACTATCCAGAGTGCAGGAACAGCTCAGGTTGCCTCGGGGAAGCTGAAGATGACGGTTTCCATAGGAGGCCGTTACTGGCTGGCTCAGGAAGTCCTGGGATTAAATGGAAACGACAATTCCGGAACACCGGAAGGACTGACGTCCAACGCTCAGGGGGAACTTACGATCCTTGGAAACAGTGATACGGAGAAAAGCCTTGCCGGCACCGGTTCAGGCTACAGTATCAGTACCAGCAGGAGCGCTTCCACAGGAAGCGCAAGAAAAGTTTCCACATCTTCTGCAGCCAGATCCAGTCAGAATATTCTTAAAGTAGAGACAGAAGGCATCATGAGCAAGGAAGAGTTAGAGGAGATCAAAGGTACCAGCCGAAATCTCCAGGGTGAGGGAAAACTGAATGATAAGATCAGTTATACTCTTACGATCAACGGAGAAGATGTGGAGAGGACCGAAGATTTTCAGTTTCGGATCCGTACAGGAGAAGACTGTGAGCATAAGGAAGATATAGAGACGCTGGCCCAGGAGCCGCTGATCTTGTGTATGGAATCTATGGAGACTTTCCCCGGGAAGATGCTGGTTACCCTGAATACAGAAATGGAAGATGGCACTACCTTGCTTTTCTCCTATGACCCTGAGACAAGAGAAGCCGGGTATGTGAAAAAGCTTACCATAGAAAAAGGCGTTATTGAATTTACTCTGGAAGAAGGCGGAGACTACTTTATTGCCGAAAGAGCTCTGTCAGGTTCTCTGAATGATATTGAAGTGGCAGAGGCCTCTGTTCAGACAAAAGCCGGGGACACCGATGCTGCAGACACATGGGACGAAAGCCAGGAGGTATCAGTACTTGGAGTCCAGGATACTTCCAGACCGCTTGTCTATGTACTGCCGGCAGCAGCAGCCGCGGCAGTGCTTATTGCAGGACTTATTATATATAGAAGAAAGAGGAGACACAGATGAGGAAGGGTATGAGAAAAAAGAGTTTTTTGCTCTGCTTTCTGCTGGTGATCACTATGGTATTTTCCGGCTGCCAGTCTTCTGCGGCTCAGGCAGCCTCAGAGGAAGATCAGGTACAGACAGCCTCTTCAGAGGAGCCGGAGAAAGAAACAGAGGAAGACTCCCAGGAAGAAGATACTGGAAATACTGAAGAAGAACAGGAAGCAGAGCAGGAATATATTGACGAAGCTTATGTAGATGAGAATTACGGAGAGGGTCAGGAAGAGGATCTGAGTAAATATAAAGCGTCCGCAGATACCAGCCGGGAGACTGATTCATCTGGAGAAGCGCAAAGCAGCGGGGAAGCTTCAGAAGAAAGTACTGAGGCGGGAGAAAGCGGAAGCCAAAACGGAGTGACTGTCAGTGAAGAGGCAAGTGCTGAGAACTATTATACAGATCCCATACCAGAAGGGATGCCTCAGCCTGTAGAGCCTCAGGACGCCCAGGTCAATACGGACAGCCCCCTGACCTGCACACTGCTGGTAGAGTGCTCCACGATCCTGAATAATATGGAAAATCTCACAGAGGGAAAAGAATCCCTGGTCCCTTCTGATGGAGTGATCTATGACACTACTACAGTAACTTTCTATGAAGGAGAATCTGTCTATGACGTACTGCTCAGAGAAATGCAGAACAGCCGGATCCACATGGAATCCAGTTTTTCAGCCATGTACAACAGCGTGTATGTAGAAGGGATCAACAATCTTTATGAGTTTGACTGCGGACGGTGGTCCGGCTGGATGTACTGTGTCAATGGGTGGTATCCCAATTATGGGTGCAGCCGTTACCAGGTACAGCAGGGAGATGTGATCGAATGGCATTATACCTGTGATCTTGGCCGGGACCTTGGCCGGGATGCATCTGAGTGGCAGCAGTAAGAGCCTTGGGCGTTCCGAAACAGGAGCGCCCAAATCTTTATCTATTTAGGAGAATGAATATGGACACTTTTTCAGAATATCACCCTCTGATAAACTTTGTTTATTTTGCCCTGGTCATCGGGATTTCCATGTTTTATATGCACCCGGTCCTGCTGGCGCTGTCCCTGACCGGTTCGCTGGCCTATTCTATCTATTTAAAAGGCAGAAAGACGGTGAAAGTCTTTATTTTTGGAATGCTGCCGGCCTGCCTTGTAATGATGGTCATTAATCCTATGTTCAGTCATGAGGGAGCGACCATACTTTTTTATCTGGATAACGGAAATCCGATTACTCTGGAGTCTATTTTATATGGGATCGGTTCCGGTACCATGCTGGCCTGTGTGGTTTCCTGGTTTTCTGCATTCCACGAGGTTATGACTTCAGATAAGTTCATGTATCTTTTCGGACGGGTCATCCCTGCCTTTTCTCTGCTTTTGTCCATGTGTCTGCGGTTTGTTCCAAGATTTACAGGACAGATCAAAAGAGTAGCCCAGGCTCAGCAATGCATAGGACGGAATGTAAACAACGGCAGGATATGGGAGAGGGCCCTTCATGGACTGAAGATTCTTTCTATTACCACCACCTGGGCCCTGGAAAATTCTGTGGAGACAGCAGACTCTATGAAATCAAGAGCTTATGGACTTCGGGGAAGGACAAATTTCTCAATTTATCGGTTTGACAGAAGAGACGGCTGCCTTCTGCTGTTTTTGGCAGGAGTTTTCGGGCTGCTTCTGGCAGGGATCGGGGCTAAAAAGATCCACATCCTATACTTTCCAGTGTTTACTATGAATGAGGCTACACCGGCAGCAGTGCTGACCTATGGGCTGTATGGGCTTCTGTGTATCCTGCCCTTAATCTTGAATATTGTGGAGGACTTGCGATGGCGCTCTTTGAGATCAAAAATCTGACATTTACATATCCCGGCCAGGAGGAACCAGCTCTGGAAGACCTGAATTTCTCAGTGGAAGAAGGGGAGTTTCTGGTAATCTGCGGGAAATCCGGCTGCGGAAAATCTACCCTTCTGCGGCATTTTAAGACTGCGATGGCACCTTTTGGCACCCGTACAGGAAAAATACTTTTTGACGGAAGGGGTCTCAACGAAGTCTCTGTCCGGGAACAGGGGGCCCGTATTGGATATGTGCTCCAGAGTCCCGATAATCAGATCGTTACAGACAAGGTATGGCATGAACTGGCCTTTGGACTGGAAAACCTGGGATATGATACAGGTACTATCCGCCTGCGGGTAGCAGAGATGGCCAGCTTTTTCGGAATACAGACCTGGTTTATGAAAAAGGTGGACGAACTGTCCGGAGGGCAGAAACAGCTTTTAAATCTGGCGGCGGTGATGGCTATGCAGCCGGATATACTGGTATTGGACGAGCCCACATCTCAGCTGGATCCTCTGGCGGCGGGAGATTTCCTGGCTACACTGCGGAAGATCAATGCGGAACTGGGAACTTCCATTGTGCTTATTGAGCACAGGCTGGAGGAAGTACTGTCTTATGCAGACAGGGTCATGGTCATGGAAGACGGGAAGATCCTGGCTATGGCGCCTCCGGAGTATCTGGGGGAGAAACTTCACGGAAACGATATGTTCCAGGCTATGCCGGTTCCCATGCGTATTTTTGACGCCCTGGGCGGAAAGGGAAAATCTCCGGTAACCGTCCGGGAAGGCAGAGAATGGCTTCAGAAATTCCCCAGGCCGGAGCCTGTACAAGAGACGGAAAATGAAGGGGAGAGAAAGCAGCGTGGAAAAAGAGAGAAAAAAGAAAAGGAAACACCTGTTATTGAAATACGGGACGTTTGGTTCCGGTATGAGAAAGACCTTCCGGATGTGGTAAGGGATTTGAATATGCAGGTAAAAAAAGGGGAATTGTTCTGCCTTATGGGAGGAAACGGAACAGGAAAAACCACCACCCTGAATCTCATTGGCAGGCTTCGGAAACCATACAGGGGGAAGATATTTCTAAAAGGAAAAGATATCAGTAAATACAGAGAGCAGGAACTGTTTGGTTCTCTTTTGGGAATCCTGCCTCAAAACCCCCAGTGCCTCTTTGTGAAGGATACTGTGGAAGAGGATCTGCGGGAAATGGCCGGCAGACATGGAGATCGAAACCGGATGGAAGAGGTTATTGAAAAGACGGAAATCCGTCATCTGCTGAATACCCATCCCTATGATCTGTCGGGAGGAGAACAGCAGAGAGCAGCTCTGGCTAAAGTGCTCCTACTGGACCCGGAGATCATCCTTCTGGATGAGCCTACCAAAGGAATGGACGGCTTTTATAAACAGAAACTGGCCGGGATATTAAAAGAACTTACGGCAGAAGGGAGAACCATACTGATGGTCTCCCATGATATAGAATTCTGTGCAGAATTTGGGGATGCCTGTGCCATGTTCTTTTATGGAAGTGCAGTGACAAGCAAGCCGGCCAGGGAATTTTTTATGGGAAACAGCTTTTATACTACAGCCGCAAACCGGATGGCCAGGAAATGGTGTCCGGAGGTGGTGACAGCAAAGGATGTGATCGAAAGATGCCGGAAATAGCAAGACAAAAAGACAACAACAGAGAAAAGTTTGCCAGGAAGGAAGCCCAGGACCGGGAAATGGCAAAAGGAATGGATACCCAGGCTATGCTGCCGGTTATTGCTATGACAGCGGAAATTTTATCTATGCTGTGCTTCCGCTGGGTTTCTGTGCCGGACCTGAAGTATTCCCCCTATTCTTCAGCCGGCATGCTGTGGAAACTGGAAGAGACGGCTGCCGGCATTGCCTGGGCATATCCGGTGCCGGAGACTATGACCAGGGCAGCAGAGCAGACAGCAGCTCTGCTGCGTCTGGGAATGGCAGCAGGGATTCTTCTGGGGGTGCTTTTCATCATTCTGGCATTCTGGAAAAAGGTAAGAGCAGCAGGTTTTGGCCGGATTGCTTTTCTGTGGAATGCTTTTTTGACAGGGGCTGCTTTTGCCTGGGTGACGGATACGAACATGGCTTTAAATATATTGGAAGGGAGAGAGAACAGCTTTGCTAATCTGACTCTTTACAGCCATGTGCAGCTTACGGCAGCAGCCTATCTGCAGATCCTCCTGGCAGTCCTTCTGACCCCTTTTCTTCGAAAATTGCTGGATACCAGGAAAGAGTATGCCGCCGAGTTCTATCAGGACAGAAGAGAGACAAAAGATCAGGGAATCGGAAAGAGAACGATCCTGGCCTTTATCCTTATCTTCACAGCTATACCTGGTGTGATCCTCTTTGGCATCTTTTTCCTCAATGACAGAAGTGATTACTTTATTTCCTTGTGTGTGATCATTTTATCCATGCTGCCGTTTTTTTTCGTATTTGAGAATCGGAGGCCTCAGGCCAGGGAGGTGGTAGTAATCGCCGTTATGGCAGGACTTGGAGTAGCAGGCAGGACAGCGTTCTTTATGCTGCCTCAGTTTAAACCTACAGCGGCTATTGTGATTATTACCGGAGTCAGTCTGGGGGCAGAAGCAGGATTCCTCACAGGCGCCCTGGCAGGATTTGTTTCCAACTTTTTCTTCGGGCAAGGGCCATGGACTCCCTGGCAGATGTTTTCCTTTGGCATCATCGGATTTCTGGCAGGATTGATCTTTCGAAGAAAACGGGGAAAATGGAAACATTTCACATTGCGGCTGTGTATCTACGGAGGATTGTCTACACTGATCATTTATGGATTTCTCATGGATACTGCCAGTGTATTTATGGGACTGGGAGCTGTACAGGAGACCGCTTTTCTGGCCGCTTATATCAGCGGTTTTCCTATGAATATGATACATGCAACGGCCTCAGTGGTATTTCTTGCGGTGCTGGGAAATCCCATTATGAGGAAGCTGGACAGGATTAAGAAAAAATATGGGATTCTGGAGCCGTAATATTTATAAATAAGTAAAACGAAAAGGCCAGCCCTCAGGAGAATCATTTCTCTATATTTGAAAGATTTTCCAGAGGACTGGCCTTTTTTATATATGCCGTCCTGCAGATTTTTGCCGTAGAGCCTTTTTAACACTGAGATACAGCTTCCGTATACTGTAAGCCACAGGATTACGTCCCCGGATAAGGGGGATTGCCAGTGTCTCCTGGAAAATATGAATAAGAGGTCCCGTGAAAAACATGGTGATAATGGTTCCCAGGCCTACCTGAGCGCCGAAGAAGAAACCAACGGCAACACAGATGACATCACTGCCCATACGGCAGAACTGGAATTTAATAGGTGTGCGTTCAGAAAGGCATAGGGCTACAGCGTCATAAACAGATACGCCCATATTGGCGGTAAAATACAGTGCAGCCGCCAGACACATAATCGTAATGCCAATGATCAGCATGATCAGCCGGAGGAATAAGCCGCCATCAGGGAAAAGCCGGGCCAAAAGCCAGGAGAAAAATTCTGTGATATATCCCAGCAGGAACATATTGATAACAGTTCCAAGGCCAATCTTTTTTCTGTCTGCCATGAATACGAAGATAAAAAGAATAAGGCTGAAAATGGTATAAAAAGTACCATAACTCAGAGGAGTAAGATTCCACAGTCCATGAGCCAGCACCTGAAAAGGATCCATGCCGAAGGCCGAATAATTAAAAAAGCCTACTGCAATGCCGCTGGCGCTTACCCCTGCTACAGTCATGACAATTCGCCTTAATCTGTCGGATTTTGATTTCGCTGACATAATAACATCCCTCAAAATAAATTTATTTGCTGCACAGATTTCTATGTTTTTATTTTCTGTGCTAAAATAGATTAAAGAAAAAAAGCCAAAAAAACTATCATTATTCTTTCAGAAAATATAAGAATAGTACCAAAGGAGGAGAGAAAGATGCTGCTGACTAAACCAAACCGGCTTTCTGTAAACGATTCTATGCGGGAAATCCAGGTCCATGGAACGAAAGCCTTTCCCTTTCAGGGATATTTAAATGGAGCAAAAAATGTAGAAGGAGAAGGATGGCACTGGCATTCAGAAGCAGAGCTGGTGCTGGTTCTGGACGGCAGAGTTCAGTGCGGTGTAAATGGAGAGCAGTTCGAGGTTAAGAAAGGTGAGGGGCTCTTTATTAACAGCGGCTCTCTTCACATGGCGGGAATACATATGGGAAACTATAAAGGACAGTCCGTTTCCTTTGTGTTTTTGCCGGAATTCATTTCAGGAGATGATAAGGGGCTTCTATATCGGAAATACGTGGAACCGGTTATAGGAAATTCAGATTTTAAAGGATGTCTGCTGAAAAGGGATATCCCCTGGCAAAGGGAGATACTGGAATGCTTGGAGAGGATATATGATCATTGTAAAGAAAATAAATGGGCAGGGGAAATGCAGGTGAGAAATGAGCTGAGCTATGCCTGGACACTGCTGGCAGAAAGAGAGAGACCGGAAAATGGTATTTATATAGAAGAACCTGGAAACACAAAGCAGGAGAAAAGGGTGAAAGAGATACTGGAATACATGAAAAGCCGATATGCCGATTCCATTACTATAGAAGATATTGCACGGGAAGTAAATATCAGCCGGACAGAATGTTTCCGGTGCTTTCAAAAGATAACAGGTCAGTCGCCTATGGAATATCTGACCTTTTACCGGCTCCAGCAGGCAGCCCATAAATTGCGGAATACAGACAGCAGCATTACGGAAATTTGTATTAGCAGTGGATTTAATCATCCAAGTTATTTCGGAAAGAAGTTTCGGGAAATGTATGGTGTTTCTCCAGCTCAGTATAGAAAAACAATATAATGAAAAACTCGCTGTGCTTTTTACTTTTTACTTCTGAAGCGAGTATGCTGATACTCTAAATAGTACATAATTTAGGAAAGAACGGGAAATGTTAAGTTTGTGATGAGGAATGTAAAATCCCTAATGTGAAATGTAAAATATGGATTTTACATACATTTAACAGAAAGAAGATTGGTGATTTTACAAAACTTCTTTATA
>ERZ1643251.2561-NODE-2561-length-18302-cov-7.954951_pt1 | contig 18302 bp, 20 predicted proteins | sample MGYA00579261_ERZ1643251 | MGnify/ENA primary metagenome ERZ1643251 (study PRJEB29033, sample SAMEA4952267) | chicken gut metagenome | biome: Broiler Chicken; feature: Gastrointestinal Tract; material: Caecum | place: Ireland | collected 2018 | study: Broiler...
TTGCCTTGCGGATTTTATTTGTCTTTAAACTATATTTATGTTAAAATACTTTTATGGAAGAAAACATTCATTCAGACCATAGAAAAAGGCTTACAGAATTAATTTATAAGTCCGGAATAGAAAACGTAAGCGAAGTTCAAGCGCTTGAATTTATTTTATTTTTCGGTTTGCCACGCGGAGATACAAATCCACTTGCTCACAGGCTGCTTAAAAAATTTAAAACCATATCAAACGTGCTAAACGCCTCGCTAGAAGATTTAACTTCCGTTCTTGGCATGGGCGAGCAGTGTGCTATGCGAATAAAAACGCTCCCAAGCATATTTGAACTCTACTATAAAAGCGGAGCGGAAAAGGATTTTTCCGATTTGCCAGCTTTAAGAAAATTCATTTTAGAACTATTAAACAAAAAGAAAACGGAAGAATTTTTTGTGTTTGGTATAGATTCAAGATTAAAACTTCTTGGCAGCAGAAAACTTGCTAGTGGAAGTGTGGACAGCGTATCTATTCCGCGTTTTGAGCTTTTAAGTTTTATAAACTCTTTAAAGCCAAATTTTTTGGCTTTTGCGCACAATCATACAAATGGCGATGTTCTTCCTTCTAAAACGGACATAGTTTCCACAACAGAACTTAAAAAGATATGCGATGCCTTAGGCGTAAAGTTTTTGGACCACTATATAATTTCAGATAATAAAATTTTTAGTATGAATGAAGGAAAAACCTATGAACTTAAATAAAGAAATTTGGACGGAAGAAGACGGAAAAAAGTTTCAAAAATATTTAAAAAGTTTAGCAAGGCTAGAAAAAATAGACTGGACTAGAAATATTTTAAATACAAAAATGCCCCTTCTTGCAATCACGTCACCCGAAATTAAAAGAATAGCTAAGGAAATATCAAAAGGTAACTTTATATCTTTTTTAGACCTATGGCTTTGGGATTATTACGACAACACAGCCATAAATGGAACTTTAATTTCAAAAATTAAAGATTTTAATGTCTATAAAAAATATCTTTTAAAATATGCAAGCCTTGCAGATTGCTGGGCGTCTTGCGACGTTTTAACTTTTAATGTAAATGAAAAAAATAGAGAAGATTTTTTTAATCTTGCAATATTTTTAACTAAAAGTGAAAAACCGTTTGCAAGGCGCATAGGAATTAATATTTTCTTTAAATTTATTGAATATGAAAATTATTTAAATAAAATATTTGAAATTTTAAATAATTTTAAAAATGAAAAGGAATATTATGTAAATATGTGCATAGCTTGGTTTGTGGCTGAGTGTTTTGTTAAAAATAGAAATTTAACACTTGAATTTTTAAAGAAAAATATTTTAAACGATTTTACTGTAAACAAAGCTGTGCAAAAGTGCAGAGATAGTTTTAGGGTGTCTAGTGAAGATAAGGAAATGCTGCTTAGTTTTAAAAGGAAATAACTAAAACTTGCTTGAAGTTTTTTGCAAATTGTGCTAATCTAAAATAGTGGATATAATTAGTTTATTAAAGGAAGGAAATAGCTATAATAATTTTAACAAACTTATAGAGTTTGGAAAGTTTTCTCATGCCTATCTAATTGTTAGCCCCGATGAAGACTACAACAAAGCTTTTTGCACGCTTTTAGCGTTAAGGCTAAATTGTGCTAGCGTTTGCAGGCATTGCGAAAGTTGCGTTAAAATATTAAGCGGCACACATCCAGACGTTTTAACTTTTCCTAAAACTAAAAATTTCGTAGTAGACGACGCCAAAGGTGTAATAGAAGAATTAAACGTTTTACCAATGCTTTCTAATTATAAAATTTTTATAATAAATAATTTCAATAAAGCAACGGTTCAAGCGCAAAATAAACTTTTAAAAAGTTTAGAAGAGCCGCCAGAGAACGTAATATTTTTAATCAACGCTACCACTTTGGAAACTGTTTTGCCAACCGTGCAGTCTAGAACACAAAAAATAGAACTTGAACCTATTGATTTACAAAAGCTAAGAGAGTTCATTATAGAAGCTGACGGCAAAGTTAATGAAAACGCAATACTTGAAGGCGCAGGATATCCTGGTATAACGCTAAAATATAATGAAAATCAGACATTTTTAGATAACTCTAATTTTATAGAAAATATACTTGAAAATATGAAGTCTAGTAAAGACGTAATTACTTATAGCAGCACATTTTCTATAAAAGAAGGTTTTGAAGAAAGGTTAAACCTTTTGGAGCACGCTTTTGATAAACTATTAGCTAAAATAGCAGCTGGCGAGCCTTGCGAATACACGAAAGAAGGCATAGCCATGATATTTGAAAAGATAAACGAAGCAAAAAAACAGTTTTTAGCAAACTGCAATTTAAATTTAATAGCAGACGTGCTACTGCTTGGAATTTTGGAGGTTAAATATATATGCAAATAAAAGAGGTTGGAATAAATTTTGAAGGTCAACCCAAAATTTATAGTTTTAATCCGGCGGGTTTAAATTTGAAGCTTGGAGACTACGTAGTTGTAGACACAGCTAGGGGGTTAGAACTCGGCAAAGTGGCAACGCCAATAAAGGAAGAAGAAGTAAAAGAAGGGAACGAGCCACTTAAAAAGGTTATTAGGCTTGCTACGGAAGAAGATATAAAGGCGAAGGGAAACAACGTTTTAGAAGCTAAAAAAGATAAGACTAAAATTATAGAAATTGTAAATGATTTTAAGCTTGATATGAAAATAGTAAGCGTAGAGCTAACGCTAGATAAATCTAAAATGCTTATTAACTTTACGTCTGAAAATCGTGTAGATTTTAGAGAGCTCGTAAAAACTCTTGCAAGCGAATTTAAAACTAGAATAGAGCTTCGCCAAATTGGTCCAAGAGACGAAGTTAAAATATTAGGCGGGCTAGGCCCATGCGGAAGACCTTGTTGTTGCACGAAAAACACAGGAGATTTTGAACATGTATCTATAAAAATGGCAAAAAATCAAGGGCTTTCTTTGAATCCAAGTAATATAAGCGGTTTGTGCGGCAGGCTTATGTGTTGTTTAAGTTATGAAAATAAGCACTATGCGGAAGCTTTGAAGCTTATGCCAAAAGTGGGCAGCGAAGTAAAAACACCAGACGGTGTTGGCACAGTGCTATACAACAACCTTTTAAAGCGTACGGTGGAAGTAAAGTTTGAAGACGATAAAAAGGAATATGCGGTAAGCGAACTAGAATTCAATAAAATAGCTCCAAATGAAGATTTAGAAGATTAATGGAAAGAGTAGAAAATTTAGATTATGGTTTAAAAATATATCAAAACAGCGAACTTTACACCTTTACAAGTGACGCTGTTTTGCTTGCTAAATTTGCAAAGGTTAAAGCTAAGGATACTGTGGTGGACTTAGGTACTGGCAGTGGAATTTTAGCGCTCTATTTAGCAAAAAAATTTAATCCTAAAAAAATATATGGAATAGAAATTCAAGAAAAATTAGCAAAAATGGCTGAAAAAAGCGTAAAATTAAATAATTTAGATAATATTATTGAAATAATTAATAAAAATATGTTAGACGTAAATATAAATGCCGACGTTGTTATAACAAATCCACCGTATAAAAAAATTACTTCAAAAACTAATCAAAATTCATCTCGTGCAATAGCAAGGCATGAAGTGGAAATTAATTTAGATAACCTTTTAAAAACTATAAATAAAATTTTAAACACAAGCGGCAGGCTATATATTTGCTACGATTCAAATAGAACTGCGGAATTAATTTATAAATTAAAGTGCTATAAATTAGAGCCAAAAAAAATGTTTTTTTCTTATTCTAATATTAAAAAAACTGCAAGTATTGTGTTTATTGAAGCAGTAAAAGGTGGCAGAGAAGAAATAAAAGTGCTTCCGCCGCTTATTACAAATTATGATAACGGCAAATATATAGAAAATTTAACGGTGGAGGATTAGCATGCTATATTTTGTATCTACTCCAATAGGGAATTTAAAGGATATATCACTGAGAGCGTTAGAAGTTTTAGAAAGCGTAGACGTTATTGCATGTGAAGACACGAGGGTATCTTTAAAACTTTTAAACCATTATAATATAAAAAAGCAGCTCATAACATACCATAAATTCAATGAAAATAATAGCGCCAAAGGCATAATTAATTTACTTAACGAAGGTAAAAACGTGGCAGTGATTTCAGATAGCGGCATGCCTTGCATATCAGACCCAGGCGAAACTCTTGCAAAATTACTTGTAGAAGAAAATATAGAGTTCACTGTTATTCCTGGTGCAAATGCCGGACTATCCGCGCTAATATTAAGTGGATTTAATTCCAGAAGTTTTAGTTTTATTGGTTTTTTAAGCGAAAATAGTAAAGAAAAATTAAAGCAAGTTGAAAACGTAAAAAATTTTGTTGGAAGTTTAATTTTTTATGTTTCGCCACACAATTTATTTAAAGATATAGAATTTTTAAATAAAAATTTAGGCGATAGAAAAGCTTGTCTTGTAAACGAAATAACAAAAAAATTTGAGAAAAAATTTCTTTTTAATCTTTCTTCTCTGCCGCAAATTGAGCCCAAGGGCGAATATGTTTTAATAGTTGAAGGGGCAAAAGAAATAGAAGATAATAGTTTAAATTCGCTTACAATAGAAGAACATATAAACTATTATTTAGCGCAAGGCTTAACTAAAAACGATGCAATAAAAAAAGTGGGGAAGGATAGAAAAATAAAAAACCCATATAAAAATTTAAAAATTGATTAAAAATATACTAAAAAACTATTAAAAAATTAATTTTTAATAGTTTTTTATTGTTATAACACTCTACAAACCAAGCACGCCACAATTGTTCCAAAAATATTGCAAACAAGAGCAAGCGGTATTGCGTAAGATAATTTTTTAACAGACGTCTGAGAAAAATATACCGTAGCCACATAAAATAACGTTTCGCTTGTGCCCATTATCACAGAAGCGCATCTGCCTACGTAGGTATCCACTCCGTAAGTTGTGTAAATATCTTTTAATATAGCATAGCTGCCACTACCGGTAAAAGGGCGAAGTAGCACAAGTTCGCTAACTTCTGTTGGAATGCCAAGTGCGTTAAATAGCGGAGCAAGTAAGTCTATAAGCATGTCCGTAATGCCGCTTGCACGCATTAGCGCCACCATCACCATAATTGCCACAATAAAAGGAAAGATGTCAAGCACCAAATTCACGGAGCCCTTTGCACCTTTAACGAACACGTTATAAGTTTCCACCTTTTTAAAGCGGGCGTAAAGCATAAGCGCCGCAATTAAAACAGGCATTATGTAGTTTGAGATAGTAATTTTTTCTTTCTCCTTTTAAATACTCTTTGAATTAAAAGAGTAAGCGATATTCCAAAAATTGCAGTTATAAAGGTGGCAACTAAGGTAGGAATCATTATGTCGGTAGGGGAAGCGCTGCCGGCTGCTGTTCTAAGACCAATTGTAGTTGTGGGAAGAAGTTGAATAGACGTGGCGTTAACCACAAGCAGCATAATCATGGCGGGCGTTGCCTTTCCGCTCTTATCGTCCATAAGTTTCATAGCTCTAATGCCGCAAGGTGTGGCGGCGTTTCCTACACCTAAAATGTTAGACGACATGTTCATAGCAATCATTTTAATAATTTCCGGGTCGTCCGTTTTGAACAAAAACCGAATTAGCGGGCGAAGGAGCCTAGCTAGTTTTTCACTTAAACCCGTCTTGTCCACAATTTCTAAAATTCCAAGCCAAATTGAATAGACGGCTACAAGTTCCACGCAAAGAGTTATAACTCCCATTGCACTTTCTGTCATTTCCGTAACAAGCGCGGCGGGGTTATTAAAAATAAGTAAAATTATGGAAGCGAGCATAAGTAGCGCCCAAATTTTGTTCATAGTAAAATTTATATGTTAAAAATTTTTAATTAATACACGTCTTTATTTGCAAAATTTTAAAAATGTGTTATATTAAAGAAAAGGGAAAAACTTATGTTTATAGATACACATGCACACTTAAACGACGCAAAACTTCTTCCCGATGTGAACGGAGTTATTTTTCGCGCGAAAGAATTTAACGTGGAAAGAATTGTAAACGCGGGCTGCGACCTTGCTTCTTCTCAAAAAGGAATAGAACTTGCAGACAAGTATAAAGAAGTTTATGCCTGTATAGGAGTGCACCCTGAAAACGCGAAGTGTTTTGATAATCAAATAGAAAATTTTTTAATGGAAAACGGCGAACGTGAAAAGGTGATAGCAATAGGGGAAATTGGGCTAGACTATCACTATGAGGGTTACGATAAGGAATTACAAAAAAAGGTATTTATCCGCCAACTTGAAATAGCAAATGAACTAAAACTTCCCGTAGTAATTCATAGCCGCGACGCAACGGGCGATATGCTAGAAATATTAAAAAATAATAGTAATCTTTTAAAATATGGCGGATTAATGCACTGCTTTAACGGAAGTTTGGAAACATTAAAAGAAGTTTTAAAGCTGGGTTTAAAAGTTTCATTTGGCGGAGCAATTACTTTCAAAAATTCTAAAAACGCGCCAGAGCTTATTAAAAACATACCGCTTGAAAGTTTTACGCTTGAAACGGACTGCCCATATTTATGCCCAGAGCCTTTTAGGGGTAAAATAAATGAGCCTAAAAATATTCCGTTAATTGCACAAAAAATAGCTGATATATTAAATAAAAATGTAAGCGAAATTGAAGAAATAACAACTTTAAATGCAAAAAATCTATTTAAAAAATTAAAATAATTATGGAAAAAATTAATTTTAAAAAGAAATATGGTCAAAATTTTTTATCGGATACAAATCTTTTAAAAGCAATTGTATCCGATAGTTTAATTACGCCGGAAGATGAAGTTTTAGAAATAGGTGCAGGTGCTGGAACTTTAACTTACGAGCTTGCAAAAAGCTGTAAAAAATTAATTTCTTTTGAAATAGATAAAAGTTTAGAAAATATCTTAAAGGAAAAATTAAAAGAATTTAATAATGTTAATTTAATTTTTTCTGATATTTTAAAAATGAAAACACAAGAAATTGATGATTTTTTTGAAAAAAATTATAAAATAGTAGCAAATTTGCCTTATTATATCACGTCGCCAATTATATTTAAATTTTTAGAGGAATCTAAAAAAGTGGACTCGCTCACCATAATGGTGCAAAAGGAAGTGGGCGAGAAGATGCTTGCAATTCCTAAATCTCAAAATTACGGCGTGCTTAGCGTTATGGTTAACCATTATGCAAATGTAAAAATAACAAGAATTGTAAAAAGACATATGTTCACACCGCCACCAAAAGTAGATTCTTGCATTGTAAAATTAGATATCAAACACGTGCCGTTTGATAAAGGTTTTAAAAATTTTGTACAAACTGCATTTTCCATGAGAAGAAAAACGCTTTTAAATAATCTTTCTAAGCTCTATAAAAAAGAGCAAATTGAAAAGGTTCTACAAAATTTTAATATAAATTTAAACGTTCGAGCGGAAGAACTCCTGCTTGAAGATTTTGAAAAACTCTATATAACTTTTCGACAAAATTAGCGGAAATTCGCTAATTTTTTAATTCTATTTAATAACACGTATGTACTCTAATTTCGTATAATATTTAAGTAATAAGGAGTACATATGTTTACAAAAAGAACAATAATTTTAAATTCAGTTGAAAACAATTTAAATAAAGCCGTTGTCAGTTTAGAAAAAAACGGCAATGAAATAAAAGGCTCAGTAAGATTATATAATTTTAAAACGGAACCAAACGGCGTGTTAACGCTTGGCATTCTATCCGACGGCGAAGTATATAAAGCTGGGCTTACAAGGGTGGGGAATAATCAGTATGAATTTTTGTCCGCAGTAAATAAGCCAATAGGTGAGTTTACGTGCGCGCTTGTAAATTCTTATAACGGAGAAATAAAGCCACTACTTTTAGGCTCTTCAAATGGCGCAAGTTCACAAAGCGCAGAAACTAGGCTTGCTTCTTCGCTGGGTGTGCTTCAAAAGAAGAGCATGGACGCCGTTAAGAAAATTCTAGATGAAAACAAAATAGAACTTGAAGATGATGCGGAAGAGATAATTGACGAAGAGATGAAAAAATCTTGCGACGAAAATTGTTTTTTATGTCCTTATAAAAAGGCGTTTTATAACGATGAGCAAAAAGAAATAAAAGAAAAATTAAAAGAAAATGAAGTAGAAATGGCTGAAAAACCTAAAAATAATGAAGTTTTTAGCCAAAAAGTGCTAGAAAATGAAGAAAATTTTGAAAATAAAGAAATAATAGAGCCTAAAAAAGAAGAAAAGAAAATTTCTTTTTACGACGAAATTAAAGAGCAACTAGGCCTTCTTTTTAGTAAATATGAAGACGCAACGGACCTAGAAGACATAATTCCAAATTCTAAATTCGTTAAAATAGATTACGATGAAAATGGACAATTTTACGTGGTTGGCTTAATTTATGAAGACGACGAAATTAAATACATATGTTATGGCGTGCCTGGCGTTTGGGCGGAAGACTGCCCGAAAGAATTAAACGGGCTTTCACAATGGTTGCCGCTAAATGAAGACGACCCAGAAGGCAGGGGCTACTGGCTTTCCTATCAAGATGCAGGAAATGGAGAAAATATTAAAATAGAAGTTGTATAAATGGTTGAATAATTTCAAAAAGAGTGATAATATATCTATATGAGTTTTCTAGGATTAAGTGTAATAGAAGTAATTTGTTTATCAGTAGTAGCCCTGCTATTATTCTTGTTTTTACTGCTAATTTCAATAGGCGAAATTCTTTTAAAAATAAGTTTAAAGCGTGAATCATATATAGGCAAAATAGTTTCCAAAAAAACGCGAGAAAATTATCCAAACTATAAAATAGACCTAAAATGGTGGAAAGATTATAGCCTAGAAGAAGTTTGCGTAACAAGCTACGACGGTAAAAAACTTTATCCAATGATTTTAAAGGCAAAGAAAGAAACGGACAAGGTTGCTATTATCATTCACGGCTATAACGCAAAATATCAGGAAATGAATAAGTATGCCGAACTTTTTTATAACCTTGGCTACAACGTTGTGCTAACGCAAAACAGAGCGCATGGCAAAAGTGAAGGCAGGTTCATAGGTATGGGTTGGTTAGACAGGCTGGACATGCTTGAAGTTATAAACATGTGTATTCAAAAGTTTGGTGAAGGTTGTAGTATTGATATCTTTGGGCTTTCTATGGGCGCAGCAACAGTGTGTATGCTCTCCGGAGAAAAACTTCCAAGTAACGTTAAACATTTAATTTCGGATTGCGCCTATGCAAGTGTTTACGAAGAGTTTAAATACGTTTATGAATCTAATACCAAGCTTCCAGCCACCGGGCTTACAGAAATTTTAAATATATATGCAAAAATCCGCTGCGGCTATTCAATTAAAAATGCAGACGCTAGAACTAAGCTTCCAAATTGTAAGGTGCCAATTCTATTCATTCATGGAGAAAAAGATACATTTGTGCCTTATGATAATTTGAAAAAACTCTACGATGCTACGCCGGAAAATTTAAGGCATGCCTACACTTTTGAAAACGCTGGGCATGCAGAATGCCTTCCGTATAATGAAGAAAAATACACGCAAATTGTAAAAGAATTTTTAAAAGACGATTATACTAACTTAAAATAGATTAAAAAAGTGTAGTTTGGTCAAGAATTTAATTGACACACCGCACTTTTTTTGATAAACTTTAAAAGCAATTTTATAAAAGAAGGACTAAAATGAAAAAAATTAAAGTACTAGCATTATTTTTATGTATGGCTTTCTGCACGGTATTCTTTACAGCCTGCGGGAATAATTTAACTGCGCCAACTGGCACTGGAAATATGGTGGAATACGGCGAAGTGCTCGTTTACGACGATTACATCTATTTTGGCGGCATGTATATTTCTAATGCAGACATGGAAAACGGCGACAATAGAAATGCCGACCTAGAAGGCTTATGGCGCATAAAACTTGAAGACGGCAAAATTTCTTACGACGAAGACGGCAATCCGCAGAACTTAGAAAAGGTTGTTGGCAAAATTGTAGGAACGGAAAACGCCTTTATGTATTCAGTTGGTGACGAGATTGTTTTTGCTTCACCTAACGTTAAGCTTACACAGCAAAGCCAAACGGCTTTCGATAGAACTACGTATTTCAAAATGTCAAACGTAGGCACAGGGCTAACAGAGCTCTACACAACGGAAGCGGCAGTTCAAAGCCAGGCACTCCTTATAATTGATAACGTGCCATATATAATTGTATACGACGGAACAAACATAGTAAAAATTAACGTAAACACAAAGGCAAGCAAAGTTCTAGCAACAGACGTAACAAGTGCGGCTTTTGCAAGCTCTTATTCTAGCGCATTCGACGGAGATGTTTATTTCACAGTGAATCTCAGTGAAGAAGATACTTCTATTGGGCTTACTGGTAACATATTGAAGAAAGTAAATATTGTAAGTGAAGAAGAAACACAAGTTCGCCAGCAATATGGGGAAACAATAACTGTTAATACAGTGAAAAATGGTTATTTATATTATACAAGAACGGATAACGGTAACACCTTCTATTTTGCAAACAACTTTACATCAAGCTTTGAAGCAAGCGAAGTTCAACTTACAAGTGCAATAACGTCAGATATTACAAGCTTCACACCACTTGGTTTAGACCAAGAAGGAAATGTACTTCCAATAGTGTTTGAATATCAATCCAGGCTAGTATACAGCAACTTTGGAAGTTTAGTAGTAAATGAAATATTAAATGAAGATGTAACAGTGCTTTTCGAAAGCGGAGATTATATCTACTATTCAACTTCAAGCGGAATTTATAGAGTATCTTATAAAGACAAGGTATCTCAGCAAATATCAGACCTAGCAAATTTCCAAACAAACGTAACGTTCGACGGCAGATATATATACTTTTATGCACAGAATGAAGACAACACAACGGGCAATTATTATATGTATCGTGCGGACGTAAACGCAGCAGAAAATGGCACAGGCATCAAAACGGAATTGCTTTCAAAACTACATGAAGACGATATCCCTGACGAAGACGAAGAAACGTCAGACACAAGCACAGATAGTTCAACTAGCAATTAAAATTTTATAAACTAATCTCAAGCGGTATTCCGCTTGGGGTTTTATTTTAAATATTTTTATTAGTAGAAATGAATTTTTAAAAGGTGAAATAATGTTAATTTAATAATAAATAAAAGCGTTTTTTAAGGCGCTTTTATTTTTGTAACAAATTAGTTTTAAGGCTCGTATATATGTTTATAAGCAGGGGAATTTAAGGATCAAAAAAAAGTAAAAAATTTTTTGAATTTTTTTATTAAATTAGTAGACAATAGGGTTTAGTTTTAATATAATAAGCGCAGCAAAACAACTTTGTTTTTGCTTGTGGCTAAATAGTTTTAGCTATTTTAAGGAGACAAAATTATGGCAGATAAAAAACCAGTATACATTAGATGTCCAAGATGTGAATTAAACTATATACAAAAGAAGGATAAACTTTGCAGCGTCTGCAAGGCTGAGCTTAGCGCAAAAGACGACTATGTAGACGAGCTTGACCTAGAACTTTGCCCAGTTTGTAAAACGAACTATATTCAGTCTGACGAAGTTATGTGCCAGAGTTGCTTAAAAGAAAGGGCGTTAGATAACGATATCCATGGCATTACAGATGAAAACGACGAGTGGGACGCATACATCAACCGTGACGAAGACGAGATTATTTCTCCGGACGAAGAAACGGGCGATATGGCAGTAGTAAACAGCTTAGACGAAGCTGACCTTTTAGACGGCGACGACGACCTTACTTTTGACGACGACTTAGACGAAGATACGCCCATAGACGACGAAGAAATAGACGAAGAAGAGTCTGACGATTTTGACGACTACGACGACGAAGACGAAGATTATGACGATGACGACGAAGATGATTATGACGACTATGATGATGACGATGACGACAAATAAATCAGGTAGCCAAAAACTACGCGATACTGCGAAAGCTCGTCAAACGAGCCTAGACAGTTACGTACGTTTATGTACGCGCCTACGTCAAAAGCTGCGCTTTAATGAATTTTGCTAAAAGCAAAATTTCATGTTAACGCTAGCTTTTTCCTTTTCCCTAAAAATTAAAAATTTTTGGGAGCCCGATAAAACCGAGTCTTGTCTCGCTTGTTTTTGACCGCCTGATTGTAGTATTATATGTAAGTATTGAAGTGCCAAAAGGCACTTTTTTTAACCTATTATAACATCACCGCATAGAACATCGTAGTAGGAAAAGGTTTGAGATGGAAGCTGCTTTTCTTCGTTTACTTTAACTGTAAACACGCTGGGGTATACACTAACTATAATAGCTTCAAAGCTATCTATCTTATTTCTACCCCTATTTATTTTTAATTTTATAGCATTGCCTTTAAGTGAAGTTATTTTTGCTTTTACTTCTTCTAAGGCGTTTAAATTAATTTTCATAGTTTCACCCGAAAAGATTATTGCCAAAACGAGCAATTTTTAAACGTTTGAAAAATTTTTTTAAAAAATTGTCATAAACGCGAAAAACTTTTTATACATTATAGGGAACACGAAAAGGGAGGGTTTATGGCAATAGAAAAAAATGCGATGAATGTTGTTAGTAAGTTTAAGCTTGGTTCGGAGCAAGTGCCGGTAGAGTGCAATATTGCTACGGAAGAGCAAATTTCTAAGCTTTTATCTTACTGCGTTTATCCAATGGTGATAAGCGAAGAAGTGTTAGTGGGGGAGGTTAACGTTACAGGCAAATTAGCCGTTAAACTTACGTACATGACGCAAGAAAATCAAATTGTTTGCCGCGATAGTATTTGCGATTTTTCAAGTAAGTTTCTAGCAAGTACAATAGACCCTTCACAAAAAATTAACGTCTGTGCAAAGCTTATAGATGCTAGCGCCGTGGTGCTAAGTGAAAACAATGTTAAAATAAGTTCAATTGTGGAGCTTGTTTACACGGGCATCAAACACGACGAGCTTTCATATTTATCTAGTGCAGACGAGAGCTTTTGCACAAAGCTTTCAGAAGTAAAAGTAACAACCTTAGCGGCAAGTGAAAGCCAGGAATTTGAAGAAGAAATTAAAGTTCCTATAAAAGACAAATTTGAAAGGCTAATTAGCACGGATGCGGACGTTATAGTAAAAGATATAACCGCGGGTTCAAACTTTGTATCTGTAAGCGGAGAAATTATTACAAAAACAATGTTTTTATCCGATAGCGAAACAGGTAAAATTGTAACGCTTTCTACTTCGGAAAGTTTTAAAAGAGAACTTGAAGTAACAGGCGTAAGCCAAACTTCTATGGTGGAAGTAGAAGCTATTCCTAGAAAGGATTTACTTAAAGTTGAAACTTTGCAGGAAGAAAATAGCACAAGTTTAAATTACGTAGTTACAATTAAAGCAAAAGTTTTAGCTTACGACGAAACTAACATAAATTGTGCGGAAGATATTTATTCTTTAACCAATAATATTGAAATTGTAACGGAGTCGTTTAAAAAATTATCTCTTGGCGGTTTAGATTATTTTGAAAGTAAAATTGAAGGCAGTTTAACTTTAAATGAAACTCAGCCCAGAGTAGATAAGATTATTGCCACGTCATCGCCATATATTATTAGCACAAATTCTTATATTAAAGACGGAGAGATTTTCTTAGAAGGCGTAGCTTACACAAACGTAATCTACTTAAATGACGAAGAAATGACGACAAATTCCATTCAAATAGAAGTGCCTTTCACAATTTCAGAAAAAACATCAGGACTTGAAAATTCAGAAATTTCCGCAAGTGAAGTGCTAGACGACGTAGACGTTATTGTTAAAAAAGGAAGAGAGTTATATTTCGATGCTAAGGTAAAGGCTAATGTTTGTTATTATAATAACGAAAACGATGCAGTTATCACAGACGTTGCCGTAGGCGAAGAACTACCAGAAAGAGACTGCGCCATAGAAATTTACTTTGGTAAAGAAGGTGACACTTTATGGGATATAGCAAAATCTCTTAATATATCACTTGATAGTTTACGCGAACAAAATTCCATGGTGCCAGAAGTTTTAGAAGGAAATACAAACTTAACAATTTATTATCAAAAAAATAAAAAAGCGGAATAATTAAATAAAAATTGATAAAAAATGCGTTAAAAACGCATTTTTTTATTTATTTAAAGTAATTTTTATTTAATTAAGTATTTTTAACATTAATTTATTTATTAAAAAAATTATTTATTATTTCTAAAATTCTACTTTTAAAACCGTTTACATTATTTGAACCATTTACAAAGCAGAGTGGCGGATATACTACGCACCACCAGTTATCGCCCTTGGCTTCGCCTAACTCTAAAATAAGTGCGTCGTAAAATCCGGCTTCCAAGGTTAAATCTCCATAGCTTCTTGTAGGAAATTCTTCATAACTTAATTTTGCATTGCTTTTATAGCTAAAATTATGTTTTTCTAGTATATTATCCGCAATATTTTCTATATATTCAAAGTTTTTTTCAATTTCTTTGCTTGCTTCTTCCTTTGTGTAGCAGTTTGCAAGCAGGGGTGTAAGGGCGTCTACAACGGCGTCCTTTATTTCATATTTTACCGCTTGGTCTATTTCAGAATTGGAGTTAGCCCTTATATGAATTCTTAAATATTCACTGTTTGCACTGGTATTTAATGGGCAAAAAATTAAAATTAAAATAATGCCTAAAATAGATGTAATTCCAATTATGTATTTCATAAAATCTCCTTTCTTAGTTAATTGTTGTCAAAATTTAATAATAATTTCTAAAAAAATGAATAAAAATTTTACTTTTTTGTAAAAATAGCAATAAAAATGGAGGTATTATGGAAAAAGGAAAAATTATTTTAATTTCATTTTTAATTTTTGCATTTGCTTTACTTGGTGGAACTTCTACATACTTAATGTACAATAAGTCTAACGAAGTTATTGAAGTGGCAAGTTCATCAACCAACAAAAGCGTACAGCAAAAATTAAAAGATTTAGGCTACTATAAAGGTGGCGTAGACGGAATTTACGGACCGCTTACACGAGAAGCTGTTACAAATTTTCAAAGAGATTACGGGCTTGGCGTAGATGGTATTATTGGGCCGGAAACTTTGGGAGCGCTTGGAATAAACAACAGCGCAAGCCAATCTAGTTCAGATTTATATCTTTTAGCTAAGTGTATTCACGCAGAAGCTAGGGGAGAGCCGTACGTTGGACAAGTTGCCGTTGGAGCTGTAATTTTAAACAGGGTTGAGAGTCCGGAATTTCCAAACACAATTTCTGGTGTAATCTATCAACCTTGGGCGTTTACTGCCGTTAACGATGGACAAATAAACTTAGAGCCGAACGACACAGCTTATCAAGCAGCGCAAGACGCCTTAAATGGTTGGGACCCAACTTATGGTTGCTTATATTACTATAATCCAGAAACTGCAACAAGCAAATGGATATATTCAAGGCAAGTAGTGATTACCATTGGTAAACACGTATTTGCAATTTAGGAGGTTAAAATGGACGCAGCAGAAACAAAAACGTCAAACAAAGCGTTAATAGTAGTTACAATAATTTTATCCATTGCCGTTGTGGCGCTTGGAATACTTTATGGAATAAGCATGAGTTCTTTAAACAGCTATCAAGCCACGCTTGAAAACGTATATCAAAAAAACTTCTATGAGCTTGTAGACGAAGTGAACAATGCAGAGACTAAACTAAATAAAGTTTTAGCATCAAATAGCGCTAGTTACAAATCTAAGCTTTTAAAAGAAATTAGCAAAAATGCAAGTGAAGCGCAAACAAGATTAAACATGCTTCCATATTCTATCAACGGGCTTTCTGATACGATTAGCTTTGTAAATCAAGTAAGCGGTTACACGGAAACTTTGGCAAAAACGCTAGAAAATGGACAAAATTTAAGTAAAAATGATGAAGAAACACTTGAAAAAGTGTACGAAAGCATAGTAAATATTAAAAAATCCTTAAATAGTATGTCGAAACAGATGTGGGAAGGCTATAATATTACAGATTCAAGTTTAAAGCTTGACGGCGACTATAACAATCTAACGGCAGATATGTCTGCTATGAACGGAGAAGATATAGAATACCCTACAATGATATACGACGGGCCTTTTTCAGACTCCCAGGTAAATAAGGAAGTTAAAGGCTTAAACTTTGGCGAAGTTAGCATGGAGACGGCAAAAAGCAATCTTGGTAAAGTGCTTACCGGTGTAAACATGGATAATTTTGATTTTCAAGGGGAAAGCAAAGGTCATTTTACAACTTACGATTTCTCTTACGAAGATGAAAATGGCGCTTACACTTTTGCACAAGTTACCAAAAAAGGTGGAAAACTTTTAACACTTAGCTCTCAAAATATTTATAAAACAAAAAAGCTAGAACTTGAAAATGCTGAAAAAATAGCATTAGATTTCGCAAAAAAGGCAGATATTTCAAACATGAAAGTGGTTTGGAGTGACGTTATTGGCGACGACGCCTTTATAAACTTAGCGCCAGTAATAGATGGGGTTATAATCTACCCAGACCTTGTTAAAGTTAAAGTTGATTTAACTAAGGGCAATGTGCTTGGCTTTGAAGCAAGCTCTTACTATATGAATCATGTAGATAGAAAGATAATGCCTACAAGAATTACACAAAGTGTGGCAAAGGCAAAACTTTATTCTGGCTTAAAAGTGAAAGATACAAGGCTTGCGTTAATTCCGCTTGAATATGATAAAGAAGTGCTTTGTTACGAGTTTATTTGCACTATGAATGGCAACACGTATTATGTGTATATAAATGCGGTAAATGGTGCAGAAGAGAACATTTTAAAGGTGATTCAAACGGATAACGGCAACTTACTTTTGTAAATTTTCGACATTTATGTAAAAAAGTTGACAGATTTAGAATGTAAGTCTATAATATAGCCTATAGGGAGATTTATGGAAGAAACTACTAAGAAAACAATAGAAATGATGGGAATTTACGAACTAAGAACGCTTGCTAGAAATGTGGGTGTTCCGTCTCCCACTACGCTTAAAAGGCAGCAACTTTTAGAGGCTATATACGATATTTTAGACGGTGTAAAGGAAGCCACTCCTTTAAAGAAGGTTGGTAGGCCACCTAAAAAAATCAAACTAGACACTTCGGTTATGGACGTATTTGTGCCACAAGATTTTATAGATTATGCTAATGAAGAACAGGAAAAACTTTATAGCAGTGAAAGTTTGGTTTTTCAACAAGAGTTAGACCTTACACGTTTTAATAATAGAATTAGAGTGGAAAGAAAGGGCTATCTTAGGTCTACAAAGAGCGGCGCATATTTCTTTAAAGATTCAAACGCACTTGTGTTTGTTTCGCCAAATTTGGCAGCTGAAATGAACATAGTAGAAGGCGATTTTATAGAAGGTGGAGCTTGGCAAGTTCAAGGCAAACCTTACGAAATATTCTATGCCCCAGAAAAAGTTAATGGGGAAAAGGTGGAAGAAGTTAAGCGTAACCTTGTAAATTTTATCAACATTCAAATTCCAACTTCGCCAGAAGAAAGCCAAAGAAAATTCTATAAAATAAACGATATCCCAACATATATTTCAGAAGTCCTTCCACTTCTTAAAAACTATGAAAGTAAAGGCTATAAAATTAATATTTTAGCCGTGGGCTTAATTCCTGAGAATGTTTTAAGAATTAGGTCTGCTTTTGATGGCGTTAAACATAAGGCATTTGTAAGTTATTTTGAAGACGGTCCAAAAGAATCCTTTGAAACAGCCCTAGACGCAATAAATAATTCCATTGCTCTTGCTCGTTCTGGGGAAAAGGTGGTGCTATTTGTGTTTGACGTAGCAACACTTCTTTCAGAATTAAAGATATATTTCAATGAAAAAACAGAAGGTTCAATAAATAGCAATACAATATTAATCATGAGAAAACTTTTCAGCATAAATAGAAGTTTAGTGGGCGGCGGAGCGTGCACGCTTATAGCCGGCTCTTCTGAAAATATTGACCTTATTAATTACATATAAAGCAAGCTTTAAAAAAGCTTGTTTTTTTTTGTAAAATACCTAAAAATAATTGATATTCGTGCCGAAATTATGTATACTATATTTGTAGAATTGTACATTCCAAATAAAGGGGAAATTGTATGCAAAAGAATAGAAAATTAAATAGCGTAATTTTAAAGGTGGGCATAATACTTATATTGCTTGCTGCTTTTGTTGGTGTTGGGCTTTTTAATGTAAATAGAGCCTATGCCGACAGTAGCGAAGTTTCCATAGAAGAAACTTTGCTAGGCGCAGACGCTGAATCGCAAGGCACAGAAAGTTATAGTGCCTCAGACTTAATAGTAGATG
>ERZ1643251.2563-NODE-2563-length-18287-cov-32.724331_pt1 | contig 18287 bp, 22 predicted proteins | sample MGYA00579261_ERZ1643251 | MGnify/ENA primary metagenome ERZ1643251 (study PRJEB29033, sample SAMEA4952267) | chicken gut metagenome | biome: Broiler Chicken; feature: Gastrointestinal Tract; material: Caecum | place: Ireland | collected 2018 | study: Broiler...
CCTCCACGGCGGGCAGCGGCACCATCTCGTTTGACGTGCACCCCAGCAGCCTGGGCACCTTTGTGCTGCTGGTCCGCGGGGAGCAGTAACAGGGAACGGCAGATATGTTTTGTATCAAAATAGCCGGCATCCCCATTGGCATCGACAACCGGGAAAGCTATATTGAGCGTCTGTGCGATGGGTACGAGATCGAAGGGGAAACACCGGATTTTACAGTCCATGCGACCGAACAGGAAGTGAGGGATGCCTGGGAACACAACTGCCGTTTTAGCTACGGCTATTTGGAAAGCCTGTGCCTTTACCGGAAAATCTGCCTTCAGCTGGCCAGATACCAGGCCTTTCTGATGCACGCGGCCGTGGTTGCCGTGGACGGAAAAGCCTATGTGTTTACCGCGCCGAGCGGGACCGGAAAAACCACACATATCCGCCTTTGGCTGGAGCTTTTGGGGGAGCGGGCGCAAGTCCTGAACGGAGACAAGCCGCTGTTCCGGTTTGTGGACGGTACCCTGTATGCCTGCGGTACGCCGTGGCAGGGCAAAGAGCACATGGGCGAAAACATGATGCGGCCGGTGCAGGCGGTCTGCTTTTTGGAGCAAGGCCCGGAAAACCACATCCGTTCCCTGAGCGTAAGCGAAGTGACCCGGCGAATTTTCCACCAGCTGCTGCTGCCCAAAAACGAAGAAGAACTTGACCGCTATTGGGCACTGCTGGAAAAGATGCTGGATACCATCCCGTTCTATCTGCTGCAGTGCAACCGCGATCTGGAAGCGGCGCGTTTGTCTTACGAAACAATGAGGAGGAAAGAAATATGCTGAAAGCAAAAAAAGGATTTTTACTGCGCAAACTGGGCCCTGAGTACATGGTGGTAGCCATTGGCGAAGCCAGCAAAAACTTCAACGGCATGATCCGCATGAACGAGACCGGCGCTTTCTACTGGAAAGAGCTGGAACAAGGCGCCACCGAGGACAGTCTGGTCGCCAAGACGATGGAGCGGTTCACCAACGTAAACGAAGAGACGGCGCGTCAGGATGTGCGGGCTTTCCTCCAGTCGATCGACGTGGCGCTGGACCATGATGCAGCGAACGATTGAGGAGGAATTGGCCCGGAACGGCCACAGCTTTTTCCAGACGGTGGGGGACAGCATGGAGCCGCTGCTCCACAACCGGAAAAGCACGGTGATCATCCAGGCAAAAAAGGCGCCCCTGAAAAAGTACGATGTAGCACTGTATCACCGGCCAACCGGGGAATATGTGCTGCACCGGGTGCTCAAAGTGCTGGACGGAGCCTATGTGATCTGCGGTGACAACCGCATTTGGAAGGAAACAGTGCCGGAAGCGTGGGTCATTGGAGTTATGACCGATTATTACCCGGATGAACGTGACCGGCCCATTTCCTGCAGCAGTGAAGTATATCAGCGATATTTGAAAACGCTCCGGCGGCGTTACTGGCTGCTTTGGATGCGCGCTTTCCCCGGAAGGGTTCGACGCAAGATGATCTCTCTCGTTCAGAGGTGGCGTAAAAAGGCGTTTTGAAAGTAAAATGTTCTTTTTATGATAGATTTTGCGGAAAGGAGAAATAGAACTATGCAGTACGAAAAAGCTTATGCAGAGCTGATCGTGTTCGGCGGCGATGTGATTGTCACAAGTCCTAGTGAAATCTGGGACAGCCCGTTGGACAGACCAGAAGAGGAGGACGGTAGCGGCAGCCGTCCTACCCACCATGACTCACCGAGACATCCTGGCGGTGGAAGACGTCCCCGCTGATATGTGAAAATACACTTGTGATAATAAAAAGCTGTTTTTCAAAATAGTTTTTTATTATAAAAACTTTGTGGAAAGGAGGAAATTACTTATGACCTACGAAAAGGCTATGGCTGAGATCGTGAAGTTCGATGATACCGATGTGATCACTACCAGCGGCGTTACCTGCAATAGCAACGTGTTTAGTGGCGGTGACGAAGACATCCGGTGCGATCACGGTTGGTAAGATAGAGCCGGAGCCAGCGGTTATGGAGTGCGCAGAAGCGCACTTTCAGAAATCTGTGTGAGGGTGAGATAGGTACCTGCTTTCTAATCGTACGATAGCAGAATAAAAACTTACCACTCAACAAAGGAAATAGAGGGCAGGCAGATGATGGTCACCTGCCTGCCCTCGCCTTTTAGTAAGCATATAAAGAGAGGAGCCGGCTATGTTCTACAGACTGAAATCCTGCTATGCACTGCGTGGATGGGAGGGGATGGCCTGGGTTTTGATCAGACGGCCTGAAAACCGCCGGAAAGTGCTGACAAAGGAACAATTTCAGGTGTTGACACTCTGTGACGGCGAAACCGAATGGGACCCTGCATTGCTGGACGATACCCTGCAAAAAGCGCTGACAGAGTGTGAAAAAGAGGGATATATTGAGCCGAGTACAGAGGCAAGGCCCCTGGATGACGATCAGTACTATAGATACTATCACAATCGCTATGTGCAGGGTGTTTTCTGGTCGGTTACCGGCAAATGCAATTATCGGTGCCGTCATTGCTATGTGGATGGGCCGAGCGGGGCGCTGGGAGAACTTTCCACCGAGCAGGCGCTGAATTTGATCGACCAAATGGCAGAGTGCGGTGTTTTGCAGGTGGACCTGACCGGCGGTGAACTCTTTGTCCGTAAGGATCTGTGGCAGCTGATCGACCGCATTTTGTCGTACAAAATGACGATCAACCAAGTCTATACCAATGGCTGGCTCGTCAATGATGAACTGCTGGACAAATTTGAAAAACGTGGACTGAAACCAGAAGTGCAGATCAGCTTTGACGGTGTGGGCTGGCACGATTGGATGCGCGGTATCCCGGGTGCAGAGCAGGCTGCGCTGCGGGCTTTGGAAGTATGCAGCCGCAGGGGCTTTAAGACCAGGGTGGCAATGTGTGTGCACAAGGGCAACCTGCACACGGTCCCACAGACCATTGAGGCTCTGCGCGCTGTGGGCGTGGATGATTTGAAGATTTCCACTGTGGATATGACCGACCTGTGGCGGTGCAACAGCGAAGGGAACGAAATGGACTGGCTGGAATATGTCGATGCGATGCTGCCGTATATCTCGTGGTATTACCAGAATGGCAGACCCATCAAACGGCTGGAACTGGGCGGCGTAGCGGAGCTGCGGCAGGATGCGCCTTGCAGAATAACAGCACGGCATTATGACGGGACGGAAAAATGCCTGGATTGTTATATGTGCAGCATCACCAGACGGACCTGCTATATCACGCCGGAAGGCAGGCTGCTACCCTGTATGCCGATGGCATCCAGCCGGGAACAGGAAAAGTTTCCGCTGGTACAGGATATCGGTTTGAAGCAGGGACTGAGCAGCAGTTCTTATATGGGGTTTGTCAATAGACGGGTCAAGGATTTACTGGCAGTAAATTCGGAATGCAATGCCTGTGAGTATCGCTATCAATGCGGTGGCGGATGCCGGGCAACGGCTCTGATTTATGGAGAACATCAGCTGATGGGATGCGACCGCAATATGTGCGCATTTTGGAAAAACGGCTACGAGGAACGGATCCAAAAAGCAGTCAACGAGGCCGAAGCCAAATACGGCGCTGCTGCAGTGACTGCAGCACAGTAATCTGTAAACAAACTACCATTTTATGCAGCTGGTTATAAACATAGAAAATATGTATATGAATGATCGATCGCGAGAATTGCCTCTGCTGGAATATTTGAGCTGGAAGGCAGGCTGTGAATATCTGTCGGATCTGCATGGGATCAGCAGCGTACAGAAAATACGGCTGGCACGTGAAATAGAGCGGCTGCCGGCTTGCAGTATATCTCTGCAGGAATGGAATGACGCGCTGGAATATCTGCTGGGACAGCCTCCGCAGCCGGAGGCGGAAGCCGCGCGGGATGCGCTGATGGCCGGACTGAAAGCGCAGGATGAACAAGGAGAAGGAAATCATGGAAAATTGCAGCTGCGAAAGAAATATCATGCTGTGCCTGATACGGAAAGCGCTTCATCCAGACGATGAGCAAACGGTGCAGTTGGATGCTGGATGTGACGCGGAAAAACTGGAAGCCATGATCAAACGCCAGAGCCTGGTGACAATGGTTTATCCTGTGATAATGAGGCAGGCAGACGACGCCTGGAGGCCGCTCAAAGAACGCCTCAGACCGGTATATGACCGCGAGATCCACAAGGGAATGGTCCAGGAATATGAGATCCAATCTCTTTTGGACGACATGGAAAAGGACGGCATCGACTGCCTACCCATGAAGGGCTGGATCATGCGAAATTACTATCCTGATCCGCTGATGCGCAGCATGGGGGATCTGGATGTTTTGATCCGCGATATGGACAGCCAAAAGATGCAGAAATGGATGGAAGCGAGAGGGTATGACTTGGAAAATAATACCCACCCGGTTCACGATGAATATAAAAAATCGCCATATGTTCTGATCGAATTGCATCGAAAATTGATCGATGCCAATTATACGAGAAACCTTCAGACAGAGTGGATCGATCAGCTAACAGAACAAATTTGGGATGAGAGGAATCTTGTAAAAGGAACAAAACATATTTATCAGCTCAAAGCCGAAGATTTTTATATTTACCATCTGCTGCATTTCTACAAACACTTTATGTATGCAGGTTCAGGGATCCGGCCATTGGCAGATATATATATTTTCCTGCAAAAGAATGGCTTAAACAGGACCTATCTGCAACAACAGCTGAAGGTTCTGAGGTTGTCGACTTTTGCAGAAAGAATGGAGCAGTTGGCGTTTGCCTGTTTCAGCGGTCAGATATTGTCCGAAACAAATATGGAAGAGGTACAGCAGGTTGTGAGATATCTGACAGATGCTGGTACATATGGCGATAAAGATACATTCAAGTTGGCCGCAGTTGTCAGTCAGGGAACTGGATCTTTTACTAGGGATCTTTTAGCGGCGCGCGTAAAGAAATGCTTTCCTTCGCGGCAAATTATGCAGCAGTCTTATCCAAAATTGTATCGTTATCCCTGGATGCTGCCATTTTATTGGGTCATGCGAGCTGCCCGGATCCTCTTTCTGGAACGGTATAAATTGTATGCAGAGAAGGAAAAAACCAATGAACTTATGAAGAGTACTGATGTGCAAACATACAATGAAATAGAAAATGTTTTTCGCATCGTAGGCATCACCACAAAATCGAAGTGAAAACAAAATAAAGTTTGAAGTTGTTATGGGAGAATATTGTTTTCGATGGATAAGAATCAACGGAAATCCACAGCGAAAATCAATAGAAACACGTTAAAATGGCTCTGGCATGTTACGGGAAACTATAAAGGCGGTGTAGCTGCTCTTTTTGCAGTACAGGTGACATTCGGCCTCTGCGGCGTAGCATCGGCGATGCTTTTCCGCGCGCTGATTGACTGCGCTGTAGGGGGGCAGCAGACGGGCTTTTTTCTGATGGCGCTGCTGCTGGCGGGGCTATTCCTGGGTGAAGATCTGCTGGGGGTATTCAACCGCTTCTTGTATGAGTGGACGCGTGCCTCGCTGGAAAACAGGCTGAAAGGGCGGTTGTTTTCCTGCCTGCTGCATAAAGACTACGCTGCCGTTACGGCAGTTCACTCCGGTGAATGGGTATCTCGTCTGACATCGGATACCGTGGTGGTGGCCGGCGGCATTATGGATATTCTGCCAAGTCTGGGGGGAATGCTGGCAAGACTGATCGGCGCGTTGGCAGCGCTGTTTATTCTGGAGCCGGCCTTTTTTTACATTCTTATCCCGGCCGGTTTGCTGATGATTCTGGTGACGGCCTCCTTGCGGAAAATTTTGAAGCGCCTGCACAAGCAGATACAGGAAGCAAACGGAGAAGTACTCTCTTTCCTGCAGGAACGTTTGGGAAGCCTGATGATCGTGCGCGTTTTTTTAATGGAAAAGCAGACCATTGGGGATGCGATCCAGCGAATGAACAAGCATAAGGCGGCGCGTATCAAACGAAATCATTTTTCGAATCTGTGCAATTTTGGATTTAACCTTATTGTGGATTGCGGATACCTTTTGGGTGCAGTCTATTGTGGCTATGGGATCCTGCAGGGAACGATCTCATACGGAACTTTTACAGCCATTCTGCAGCTGATAGGGCAGGTGCAGTCGCCATTTGCCAGCATCACTGGGGTGATCCCGCAGTATTTTGCCATGACGGCCAGTGCAGAACGTCTGATCGAGGCGGAGATCTACCCTGACGATGGAAATAAAAAGATGGTTTCGGAGCAGAAGATCCATCAATTCTACCAGGAAGAATTTAAGAGTATAGGGGTACGTGATGCGAGTTTATCTTATCGGACGAATGAACAGCAGGAAAACGACCGTCTGACCGTACTTGAAAATGTCAATCTGGAAATTCAGAAGGGAGAATATGTAGCGTTTACCGGGCATTCCGGCTGCGGCAAAAGCACCTTGCTGAAGTTGTTGATGAGTCTATACCCGTTGGACAGCGGAGAACGATACATCAGAGCAACAAAAGCAGGACTGGCAGTGGAATATCCGCTGACAGCCGCTTGGCGCGGGCTGTTTGCCTATGTACCACAGGGAAACCAGCTGATGAGCGGCACGATTCGTGAAGTTGTTGCTTTTGGAGACCCAGACGCGATGCAGCAAGAGGGGCGTCTTTCGCAGGCGTTGAAGATCGCCTGTGCGGACGAATTTGTAATGACTTTGGAGCACGGTGTCGATACGCGGCTTGGTGAGCGGGGAGCGGGTCTGTCGGAAGGGCAAATGCAGCGCATCTCGATAGCGCGCGCGATTTTTTCGGACCGGCCCATCCTGATTTTGGATGAGGCTACCAGCTCGCTGGACGAGGCGACAGAACAGCAGCTCCTGACAAATTTGCGCCAGATGACCGATAAAACAGTGCTGATTATTACGCATAGGCCAGCGGCCTTGAAAATTTGTGATAGAAATATCGACATGACGGAGGAGAAAAGTTAAAGATTAGGGAATAGCGGGGGAAAACAATGCAGTTTGTAGAATACGAAATGTTGGATGATACGCTGGAAAAGTATAAGATGGCTGTTGATTTTGATGCAGAGACAAAACCTGAGACAGGCAGATACATACTTGACCGTCTCCTATCATGATCATGGCCCGGGCATAGGCGCAGAGTTAAGACTGAAAAGAACTTTGGGTAAAGGGCAGACAGCTTGAAGAAGATGTATAAAAGACAGTAAGGATTTGCAAAAAGGGCTGCATTCCAGACGCAGAATGTAGCAGAGAAGCAGCCTTTATTTTGAGGAAAATTCGATTTTTTGAAGGATTGTGGAGGAAAACGATGTCGAGATTTCAGCATGATGTGATGCTGCGTGTTGTGAAACTTTTAGATATATTTCTTATTACAGTGCCGTTTGCGGTATGCTGGTTTTTTTACTATGCGGAACATATCCATATGACATTCACAGGGATGGGGCATCTTTGTATGCTTGCACTTTATGCAATACTGTACATCATCCTGGGAAAAGTTTACGATGCGTTTCTGATGTCCATGCAGCGTGTTTCAGAGCTGGTTTACAGTCAGATCCTGGCAGCTATGGCGGCAGACGGGTTGATCTATATTGTGATTTGTTTGCTTTCCACAAAACTATGCAACCTGATACCTGGTATCGCAGCTATTGTAGGTCAGTGCGTTATGGCTGTACTGTGGGCAATCATAGCACATCGCTGGTATTATAACACATTTCCTTCCCAGGCAACTGCGGTCATTTACGATGAGCGTCAGGGGATGGAGAAACTCATCAACGAGTATGACCTGAATGCGAAATACAATGTCAGAGTGACCATGTATGTGAAGGAATGTCTGGATGATCTGCATACTCTAGACGGAGTGAAAACAGTATTCCTCAGTGGCATCCACAGCCATGACCGAAATATTATTTTGAAATACTGTGTGGCGCGGGACATCAGCGTGTTTGTGGTTCCTCGTGTCGGGGATGTCATCATGAGCGGCGCGCGTCCTATGCACATGTTCCACTTGCCCATGCTGCGGGTCGGGCGTTATATGGCAAGTCCTGAATATCTGTTCATCAAGCGCGCGATGGACATTGTGCTGTCACTCGCTGCACTGGTGATTGCCAGCCCCATCTTTCTGGTGACAGCCATTGCCATCAAGTCGGATGGTGGCCCGGCATTCTATAAACAGGTGCGTTTGACCAAAGATGGAAAGGCATTTGAAATCATGAAGTTCCGCAGTATGCGGGTGGATGCCGAAAAAGACGGTGTTGCACGGCTTTCGACCGGTGATAAAGACGACCGCATCACGCCGGTGGGGCATATCATCCGCAAATGCCGCATTGATGAGCTGCCCCAGCTCATTAACATTCTGAAAGGTGATTTGTCCATCTGCGGTCCCCGTCCGGAACGCCCTGAGATCGCGGCGCAGTACTGCGAGGAGATGCCGGAGTTTGCGCTGCGTTTGCAGGCCAAGGCGGGACTGACCGGGTATGCGCAGGTGTATGGGAAATACAATACGTCTCCTTATGATAAGCTACAAATGGATCTGATGTACATTGCACACCCCAGTATCATTGAGGACTTCAAGATTATGCTGGCGACGGTAAAGATTTTGTTTGTGCCGGAGAGCACAGAGGGGATTGCGGAAGGGGCGACGACGGCGATGGGAAAAGAAAATGGGGACAGAACAGCCGTTTAGGATTGGCATAGTTGGTACGAAAAATGAGAGGAACAACAGATGAAAAAGGTTTTATTTGTTGCGACGGTTGTAAAAACGCACATTATGGAGTTCCATATTCCATATCTCAAAATGTTCAAGGAAATGGACTGGGAAACAGCAGTCGCCGCGCGAAATGATTACGAGAATCCTGCTGACTGTGTGATTCCCTATTGTGATACATATTACAATATTCCATTTGCGCGTAACCCGTTAAAGCCAGGAAACCTGAAGGCCTATACGGATTTGAAGAAAGTTATCGATGAGGGTGGCTATGATATCATCCATTGCCACACGCCTGTTGGTGCAATGCTGACTCGTCTTGCTGCAAAGCAGGCACGAAAGAATGGTACAAAGGTGTTTTATACGGCACATGGCTTCCATTTCTACAAAGGCGCACCGGCAATCAACTGGCTTCTGTATTATCCGGTTGAAAAATGGTTGTCCCGCTATACCGATGTCCTTATAACGATCAACAAAGAGGACTATGAAAGAGCTAAGACATTCAAGGCTGGTAGGGTGTGCTATGTTCCGGGCGTTGGTATTGACCTAAAGAAGTTCAATGTGGGCTACGTTGATAAAGAACAGAAGCGAAAGGAAATCGGTGTTGCCTCGGATGACTTCGTGTTGCTTTCGGTGGGGGAGCTAATTCCTCGTAAGAATCACGAAGTAGTTATCCGGGCAATGTCTGTTCTGAAGCAAAATGGCGGTTTAGAGCATATTGAGTATGTGATTTGTGGTCAGGGTGCGTATGAGTCTGATTTGAAGAAATTAGCGGAAGAACTGAGCGTAGCTGACCATATTCAGTTCTTGGGCTATCGCAACGATATTTCCGAAATCTGCAACTGTGCAGATCTGTTTGTCTTTATGTCTTATCAAGAAGGGCTTCCGGTTGCCTTGATGGAAGCGATGGCTTGTGGCATTCCGGTTGTCTGCTCGAATATCAGAGGTAATACGGATTTAATCGATGACGGCGTTACAGGTCTGATTTCCAACAACACCCCCGAAGAATTGGCAGGGGCTATTAATAGAATGCGGAATGATACAAATCTTCGTGACCGTTTGGCATCCGCTGCATTGCAGAAAATCAAGCAATTTGATTTGAGTAGTGTGGAAGATGAAATGACCAAAATTTACGGGCAGGGCAGGTAAGAAATCTTACCCTTCAGGGGGTTTATAAAAGACAGCAAATCCGTAAGGAACTTGGTATTACGCTGGATGCCAAAGTGGTGCTTTCTGTTGGTGAGGTCAATAAGAACAAGAACCATAAAGTTGGTATTGAAGCTCTTGCCAAATTAAATGACCCGGATGTCTACTATGTAATCTATGGTCACGGTCCGCTAATGGATGTACATAAAGAATTGGCGAAGGAACTTGGAGTCGGGGACAGAGTTGTTCTTACAGGTTACAGAACGGATGTGGCTGACTTCTACAAGATGGCAGATATTTTCTTGTTCCCCTCGTTCAGAGAAGGGCTTCCGGTTTCTGTTATGGAGGCCATGGCGTGTGGACTTCCCATCATCGCTACAAATATCCGTGGAAGTAGCGACATTGTGAAAGAGACGATGAATGGTAAACTTTTGAAGCCGAACGATGTTGATGGCTTTGCAAATGCGATTAGCGTTTTCCGGAATGAAGAGTTACTGAATAGTATCTCTAAAATAAATGCGCAAGAAGCTATGAAATATGATTTGAATACAGTAATCAAATTGTATCAGGAAGTGTATTTTGCAGAAGGTGCTGAAAATGAACGAGTATATAAAAAGTGATTTGTATCGATATACTGGGAAGAAAACAGTTGGTGCGGCTATTAGGCAATTTATTATTAACCGAGCTTTTCGCATACAGGTTTTCATCCGTTTGAGCAACCGGGGGAATGTACAGGGGAAGATTGCAAAAGTCTTATACTATGCAAATCGCTACTTTTATCCCAATATCCAAATTAGCTATAGATGCAAGATAGGATATGGACTCTACATAGGGCATGGTGGTCCAGTTATTGTAAGCAGATTCACCACCTTTGGGCTCAAATGTGAACTTGAGTCAATTTGTTTCAATTGGAACCAACAGCGAAAAAGGTGCGACGATTGGAAATAATGTGTATATTGGACCGAATGTGAGTATCGTTGGAGATGTGACGATCGGTAATAACGTGACGATTGGCGCAGGAAGTGTCATGACTCATAATATTCCGTCAAATGTTACAGTTGCAGGAAATCCGGCACGTATATTAAATGAAAATATTCACCATGAAATCCTACAGAATACATGGGACAGAATTGACGAGGATGAGAATGAATAAAATTAGAATAGTCCATATGCTGTGTAGTAACAGCTTTTCAGGAGCTGAGAATGTCGTTTGTCAAATTATAAATGCCTTTAAAAATGACGGGAGGTTCGAATTTGTCTACGCGAGTCCTGATGGTCCAATTAGGGAAGCCTTAAAAGATCGAGACATAGATTTTGAACCGATGGCTGCAGCAACGATAGGCGAATTCAAACGTGTAATCCATAAGGTGAAACCGGATATTGTACATGCACACGATATGAGAGCCGGATTTTACGCTGCACTTGTTTGCAAAAATATTCCCCTTGTCTCGCATATCCACAATAATAATTTCGATTCACAGGGGATTTCTCTGAAATCGGTCATGTATTATTTTGCTGGCCTAAAAGCAATGCATATCTTCTGGGTGTCGAAATCAGCGTATGAGGGGTATGCCTTCCATGAAAAGTTCGAGAAGAAAAGTAGTATTTTGTACAATGTAATCGACTCATCTGCTGTCTACAAAAAAGCCGCAGAGGACGCGAAAGAATATGCCTACGATATCGTATATGTGGGCAGACTGACCCATCCAAAAAACCCGCAGAGGCTCATTAAAGTGCTTGCAGGTGTGGCGCAAAAATATCCGGGAATGAAGGCTGCGATTGTTGGAACAGGTGATTTGGAAGCTGAGACGAAACAGGCTATTGCTGAACATCATGCAGAGCAATTTATTGATATGCTGGGATACAGTAGCAATCCATATAAAGTGCTGAAACAGGCTAAGATCCTGATTATGACTTCACGTTGGGAAGGACTTCCAATGTGCGCGTTGGAGGCGATGGCACTTGGAGTGCCTATCGTAAGTACACCGACAGATGGTTTGAAAGAAATTGTCGAAAATGGTAAGACGGGCTATCTGAGCGATGATGATGGTGTGTTGATTGATCGATGTGTTGAAATCCTAAAAAATAGCGAACTGCATCAAAGACTTCAGCAGGCAACACTAAAAAAGGCAGCTTGTATCCTAGACACTAAAACATATAAAGATGAGTTAGACAAAGTATACTGCTTGCCTGAGGGTTAAAAAGGAGGATTTATCTATGCCGGATAGCAAAAAAGTTATCATATTCACGGCATTGAATCATGGGGGAATACTCCAGCTTGCAAATCAGATGGCAATCACTTTGAAAAGCATCGGAAGAGAATTCTCACTTTATGTTCCGGTAGGAAGTAAAAATAAGTGCGTAGATGAGGTCTTGGATTCAGTAGTTGAGTATAATCTGCCTAAGTTTTCGTTTTCCGCAGAAAAAAGAACTAGAGAATTAGCGGCAGAAATTATCAAGAGTGATCCGAGCTGTTTTATTGCAGTGGACGATGCGATAAAAGCATCTGCCATTGTAAGCGCTCTTTCAAAAAGGATAAAATGTGGCATCGTAATCCATGATGTAAATCCACATCCACAGAAAAAAACGTTATATAAAGAAATTTCGGAATTTATCCGAAAAACTCTTGCCAAACAAGCTTACAGAAGAGTGGGAAGGGTTATTTTATTATCCGAAAATTCTTATCGGATTTTCTGTAAGTGCTATCCACAATATGTAAGAAAGACTGTTATATTTCCACTGGGTGCGCATGTAATGCCGGCATCTCCAATTATGCCAGAGGAACTGAATAAGTACAAGGATTTGGATGGATTTGCACTCTTTTTTGGCCGGATTGATGAATATAAGGGCGTTGATAGACTTGTAAGGGTTCAGGCTGAAAACTGCTTGGACAAAAAATACACACTGCCACTGGTTATTGCGGGAAAGAAGTTATCAGGTGAACATTTTGAAACATCCGATAAAGATCACACGGTGTGTCTAACACGATTTATTAGTGATGGCGAAATGATATGGCTCTTTCAACATTGCGGTGTTGTTGTTCTTCCATATTATGAAGCATCTCAAAGTGGGGTTTTGCCAATTGCATATAAATATGGAAAACCTGTAATTGTGTCGAATATTAATGGCCTACAAGAGTTGGTTATCGAGGACCGCACTGGATCTGTTTTTAAAGATGATGCAGAACTTGGAAGACTTCTGCGCACATATAATATCAATAGAAGTGGAAAAGAAAATCAAGAAATCAGCGAATACTATAACGAAACATATGATTGGAATAAAAATGTACTGATTCTCTTGGAAAGGATATTGGAAATCAATGAATGAGTATATAAAAAGTGATCTCTTTAGGTATTCAGGAAAAACATCTCTTTCAGCGGCAATGGTCAACTTTATTTATAATAGGTCGTTTCGGCATCAAGTTTATGTGCGACTAGGAAATGAAAAGGGCTTAAAAGGAAAGGTGGCACGAGGTCTTTACTATCTTAATAGATTTATAAATAAAAATATGCAGATTAGCTACCGATGCCAAATTGGATATGGATTCTATATTGGACACGGAGGTCCAATTGTTGTCAGCAGATATACAAAATTTGGGAACAACGTGAATATTAGTCAGTTTACAACGATAGGAACAAATAATGACGTAGGTGCGACTATTGGAAGCAACGTATACATCGGACCTAGTGTCTGTATAATTGGCGGAGTTACTATAGGAGATAATGTCACAATAGGGGCAGGAAGCGTAGTCACAAAGGATATTCCGGATGGAGCAACGGTAGCGGGAAATCCTGCGAGAATTTTGAATTATAATCAGCATCCTGAATTTATTCAAAATGCGTGGAAAGTGAAGGATGAAAGGAATAAGACCTAATGGCAGCCAGACAATTACAGACAAAGAAGTATAGTGTTTCAAATATTGTAACATTTATTATACTTTGGCACTTTTTCTTTGCATCATCGTTCGTGCTACGGCTTAACCCAAAGATTTTTTGGCCATTGGCATTTCTAGTGTCTATTGGAGTGGCACTTTATAACAGAGTTCAACTTGAAGGCGCAGAGCTAGAAATCCTATCTTTCTCCTTTCTTGGATTTTTCCTTTGCTTTTTTTCAGCAGATCCATGGACTGCCATAAGCAATGAATTATACTTTTTTATCTATCTTTGTGTTGCTGCAATGATTGCCAGATACACAAATGGAGAAACCATAAGGGCACAAATACTATTCTTCTGTGTGATTCATTTGATTTGTATTTATGTGCAAGTACTTCTTCCGAGCGTGTATAAGAGTGTTATCCTGCCGCTACTTCCATCCTATTCACATAGCGATATTTTATACCAGATGACGTATAATTCGTCGTATTATGGTTTTACAGTCCAAACTAGTGTTTCAGCTATGTACATGACATTTGGAGCAATTGTATGCGCTGTTAATGCCAAGCATGAAGTGAAAACTGTTAAGAAAATTGCATATTTGATATTGATTCTTCTGTTTGTTACAGGGATTTTGTTTGCAACTCGTCGAGGGCCTTTCTTGGCAATATTATTGATTTTGACGTATGGATATTTCGATACCAGAAAGAGTAAATTTTCTCGCGTGTTGCTCCTTATAGTTGGCATCTTGTTTTTGCTGTGTTTTGGAATTGACAAAATTCCTGGAATGCAAGGTATTCTGGATAAATTTAGTCGCCTTTCAGGCAATATAATGAATGGTCGTCAAAACATCTGGAAAATTGCATTAGATAATCTGTGGAATTATCCGCTGTTTGGATATGGAGTGGGGCGCGCCAATGTCACTGGCGGTGGAGGTTCGGTTGACAATGCATATATAGCAGCACTGGTCGAAAGAGGAATTATAGGTGCAATGGTGTTTTTTGCACCCTACATACTTTTGCTGATTCGTTCCTATAAAATGAAAAAGATTGACACGATAGCGTCAAAATCAGTACAAGCGTCTTTTTACTTTCAGCTCTTGTTTGTAATAATGAGTTTTGTGGAGAATTATTACGGCCAAGCGCTTTCGATGTTTGTCTACTATATGATGGTGCTTAGTGAACAATTTGATGAACAGAGGAAAAACAATTATGAATTTGATTAACTTGCTAAAGAAAATAATTGATCCTAATCATTGCTCGAATGAAGCATATATCAATTATCTTAAACGAAATAATATTTACGTTGGAGATCACACTATTTTTTATTCGCCGAGACATACATCGGTAGATATTCAAAAGCCGCATCTGGTTTCAATAGGGTCATATTGAAAGATTACAACGGGTGTAATTATATTGGCTCATGACTATTCGATATCTGTTGCTCGTCGAGTATTTGGTGAGTTTATAGGCGGGACCGCCCCAACTAAAATAGGCGATAACTGCTTCCTTGGAATGAATTCCATTATCCGTCCGGGAACAACAATAGGGAATAAATGCATTGTCGGAGCGGGATCAGTTGTCGGGGGAGTATATCCCGATAATGTTGTAATTGCAGGTAATCCGGCGAAGGTGATTTGTACACTAGATGAATACTATCAAAAAAGAAAGGCACGGTGGGTTTCCGATGCAAAAAAGTGCGCATTGGAAATCTACCATCGCACTGGGCGAAGACCAACAGTCGAAGAAATGAAAGACGGGTTTTACTGGCTTTATACGCCAAGGTCTGCGGAAAGCATAAAAGCTCACAATAATTTTTTTACACTAACGGGTGATGATTATGAAGACATTTGTGAGTGCTTTTTGAACACGGAACCAAGCTACTCATCTTTCGAGGATTTTCTTAGCGACTGCGGGCTTTGAAGAAGGGAATAGCAATTAATGTCAACTAGAAGCACAAGTAAACAATTTATAATATCGGTATTCTTTTCTTTTTTTGCTGTAGCAGTGAATTATCTTATCTCATTGATAATTACACCATTTATTACAGAGAATATCGGAACGGAGGCATATGGATTTGTTTCTTTAGCAAAGACGTTCTCTAATTATGCTTCCATTTTTACGATTGCATTGAATTCTTTTTCCTCAAGATATATTTCCATAGAATATCATAAGGGAAATAAGGAGAAAGCAAATGTATATTACAACTCGGTATTTATTGCTGATATTTTAATGGCTGCCGCGATTTTTGGGGTGGCGTTGGCGATAATTGTCAATCTTGATAAATTCCTGGTAATACCGAATGACTTGATAAGTGATGTAAAAAAGTTGTTTTTATTGGATACGATTAATTTTTTGATTCTATCCTGCAGTACCACATTTGTGACTGCTACAACAATTAAAAACCGGTTAGAGATGGGAAGCCTTGCAAGAGCAATATCATATTTGGCAGAAGCAGCCTTCTTGTTCATCGCATTTTCTCTCATGTCACCTCGTATTTACTATGTTGGCATTGGACTCATAATTTCTTCGTGCGTTATTCTTTTTATTAATATAGGCCTTACGGCAAAACTTACTCCGGATTTGAAACTGCAAAAGGGACACTTTTCACTTGATGCTGTAAAAAAACTACTAAGTGCTGGTATATGGAGTTCCGTAAATAGTCTTGGAAACACACTCAATACAGGACTTGATTTGTTGATTAGTAATATGATGCTATCCGCTTTAGCAGCAGGTCAGTTGGCGATTGTAAAGACTATATCGACAATTTTTTCAACATTGTTCCAGCTTGTGGCAACTTCGTTTCAACCGATGCAGCTTAAGTACTACGCAAACAATGATAAAAAGGCATTGATCTCTTCTTTTGATCTTGGCATTAAACTGAATGGTATGATCTCAAATATTGCGTTTGCTGGATTTACAGTATTTGGTGCTGTTTATTATAAGTTATGGACGCCAAGTCAGGATGTTAATGTCCTTCAGTCAGTCACGATAGTGACAATCATTGGATGTATTATTGAGGGAGCGGTATATCCTTTGTACTACGGCTACAATCTAATGGTAAAAAACAAAATTCCGTGCTATGTTACGATTGCTTCTGGTTTGTTAAATGTCCTGGGAATGTACGTCCTGATAAAGTTTTTTGATGCTGGAATCTACGCTGTTGTTTTGACTACAACGGTATTAACGTGGATCGTAAATTTTGGATTTAACCCTCTGTATGTATCGTATTGCCTAAAAGTGAAACTGACCACATTTTATCCGACACTCATGCGTCATGTAGTAAGTGGCCTGGTGCTGCTTCTTGTCTTTTGGGGTGTAAGAAAAATCTATTATCCGTGCACATGGATTGGACTAATAGCAATCGCTTTGCTCTGTGCTGTTATCGGAGCATGTATACATGCGCTGATTGTATTTGACCTTGAGGAACGAAGAATGTTGATTAGTAAATTGCTCAGAAAGAAGGTCGGAAAATGAACAAAATATCTGTTGTTGTTCCTGTTTATAATGTAAGAAAATACGTCGAGAGATGTGTGGATAGTCTGCTTAAACAGTCATATTCCGACATTGAGGTTCTACTTATTGACAATGGATCCACAGACGGATGCTCTGAAATCATTGATTACCTCGCCTGTAGTAATGAACGAATTAAGGCGTATCATTTAGAAGAAAAAGGTGTTAGCCGAGCTAGAAATGTTGGAATCAATATGTCTACGGGAGACTTTATCGCTTTTTGCGATAGTGATGATTTTCTCCCTTCCGATGCATTGGAACATATGGTGAATACACTAATATGCCAGAAAAAAGACTTGTGCATTGGGAGATATCGAGAACTTATAAATGGGCGCGAGGAAGAAGAGATAGATCCCTTTTTCGAGAAGGAATGCATTGATGATCAAGATGTGATCAACACAATTGGAGTAAACCGTCAATGGAATGGAGGGGGGTATATCTGGAATAAACTTTTTCGTTCAAGTGTAATAAAGACCTCTCCAGCAATTCAGTTTGATGAAACGATGGATTGCTACGAAGATTTGAAGTTCGTTTTAGAGTATATTAATCGAACAAAAAAATTTGCGAAATTAAATGAAGCTGTCTATGTTTATAATAGAGATAATGTGCAATCAATAAGTCATGTGCAAATCGACTATGATAGTGTTAGCAAACTGAAAGGGCTGGAAAAAGTATGTGAAATGCTTGATTCTTTTCCAGGAGGAACTATAGCGGCCTTATCAAGAAAAAATCAATTACTTCTGATGTGTACATCATTTTACGGAAGATTAATTGTAACGAGAAGTGATGAACGTGGCAAATGTATGGATTTGGTAAAAAGATTGGTGAGAAGCAATGCACATGGCTTTAAACCTGATTCATCTTGGGATACTGGACACAGGGTGATTTTTCATCTCATGAAAATTAGAGCTATGTTCTAAAATATTAGAAAACGTGTTGGAGGAAAAATAAATGATCATCACAAAAACTCCTTTCCGTATGTCATTCTTTGGTGGTGGAACAGATATGGAAAATTTCTTTAAGGAAAATGGTGGAGCAGTGCTTTCTACCACATTTGATAAGTATTGCTATGTG
>ERZ1643251.2568-NODE-2568-length-18272-cov-8.637481_pt1 | contig 18272 bp, 21 predicted proteins | sample MGYA00579261_ERZ1643251 | MGnify/ENA primary metagenome ERZ1643251 (study PRJEB29033, sample SAMEA4952267) | chicken gut metagenome | biome: Broiler Chicken; feature: Gastrointestinal Tract; material: Caecum | place: Ireland | collected 2018 | study: Broiler...
AAAGTTGGAGATTATTTATTACCTAATTTAACTATTAAAAATCAAAATTATAAAAAGATTAACAAATATGGATTACTAAGATTGCACTATCTGAAAGAAAATAATAAAACATTTTATACTACTCTTTTAATGAAGAACGAACTAACTAATTATCTTGTTTCAGTCAGTAGTGAGTGTGAAAAAAGATTTAATAATCTAATGAAACAATTTAAAAAATCAGATAAATTACTGCCTGAAAAACGTAAGAAAAATAATCAATTAGAATGGACCAAATTAATGAATAATTACAAAAATGTTGCTGAAGAAATTATTTTAAATGAATTAATTTATAATAAAAATGTGTGAGTACAAGCTATAATATTTGTCCTAGCCAGCACTGAATTTGTACTCCCGCACAAATTCTATTATGGGAATTCCCACACCCTTATTTTGAAAGGATAAAGTTAATTATGAGAAAAAGAAATATTAAAATTAATATATTTTTAAATGAACATGAAAAACAAATGTTAATAGAAAAATCTAATAAAGCCAGATTATCACAGTCTGACTTTATTAGAAAATTAATTGATGATTTTGATGAAAAATTTTTATCTAATAATAGCATTCATCATATTGCAGAAAGTTTGCAAGAAATTTTCAATGATTTATTAAAACTGAAAAATAAACTTCACTATCTCGGCTATTTTGAAGATGAAAATTTTTTACAATGCAAATTAAATGATTTTAACTTCTGGATAAACAAACTAAAAAAATGAATTAATCATTAAAAAGCCTCGTTTCATTTTGAGGCTTTTCATTTACATTTATAAATTAAATTTGTTATCTAAATTAATGTAATAATATTTTACATAATTTTATCAATAAATGGTTGAAGAATAGTTACTAATTGATTAATGTTGTTGGCTAATGTAATTCCTGCACCTGTTAATAGAGCGGAATTTGTTAGAAATAATTTAATATTATTAAATGCTTTCTTTAATCTTGTTGGTTTTTCAATAGAGCATTGTAATTGCTCTTGTACTAATTCGACATCATCAATTATACTTTCTTTTTCATCTTTGCTCAATTCTACAAGTTTTAAATCCTCTTTTATTGCAGCAATTAATCTAGAAATCTCTGCTAAATCATTTTGGTTTATAACATTATCTGATTTGATATTGCTACCATTTTTAGCATAATTTATTACACCTTGATTATTAGACATGTTTATTTCCATATTTTCCTCCTCAACCATTATCATTATTTTTGATAATTCATCTTGAATATAATCAATTAATGGTTTAAATGCTAAATCTATAAAATTTTGTAAATAGTCAGTTATCTTTTTACTACCACAAGGAAATTCTAACGCCAAGTTATATAAAGATATATTATTTTTTACTATATACATTAAATAATCATACATAGCTTTAATATGTTTTTCTTCATCCAATGGTATATTTATATAACTTCTCCCAAACTCATCTTTGCCAAAACATTCGTGAAAATCATAGCTTACCTTATCAATCTTTTCTGAAATAATATTTCTAATGATTTCTTCTTTTTCAATATAATTATAAAATCTTCGTAAAGGTATATCTTGATTAGTATATTCAGTTCTTAAAAAATTACTAGCAACTCTTCTAAAGTCTAAACTTATTTTTTTATATTCTTTAATATCTAACATATATCAATACCGCAAAAAGCGCAATACACTTTTGTCTTTCCTAAATAATACTCAACCTTTACATGATTACAACAATTCTTACATTGAAATATTTTTTCTGTTCCTTCCTTCGTTTTTAAATCTTTTAAAGTTTTATTTTTTAATGGTTTATAAGTAATTTTTACATACTTATTATTATTTTTAGCTACCTTTTTAAATGCTTTGTTTATTTCATCTACCATATAATTCATCGCTATATTTTGAGCTTGTTCTATAACTTCTTGTGTATAGAAATTACTAGTTTTGTCATTTAGTCCGCAATATGGACAATATATTTCTGTATAGACTGGATCATTACTTTGAACTTCACTCGCATTTAAACTAAAAGTTGATTTGCAAAAAGGGCACTCATAAGAAACATACCCATCATTATCAGCTTCGATTTTAAACTTAAATTCTACATCTGCCATAAATCTCCTCCTAAACTTTGTTTTATTTTTTTAAGTATTCATTTAAATATCTTGTCCACTCAGGAACATTCTCCTCATCAAATAAATGATATAAAAAATCTACAATAATTTGGTGCCTTGATTTTGCTTCTTTCTTGCCAGATTTCGTTAACATTAAATTTTTAAGTTTTAATATTTTTTCAAATATATGGCACACACTACTATCAGCACATCTTCTTGTATATTTTTCAGTTGTCATATCTTCTATTGGAAATATGTCCTTGTTGAAAAAAGGTTTTCCGTTTTTCAAACTATATGTATAAACTCGCAAAATACCATTAGCTCCTAAAGCGTCACACATATCTGCATCAGATACGATTTTGCCTTCAAGAGTTGTTGGACAACAACCCTTTAATCTTTTGCTATAGCCAATATTATTAAGAGCAAGACATACTTGTTCTTGTGTGTTTTTATCTACATTACAATCTTCCATAATCTTTTTTGCATTTGTTAAATTTTCAGCATTATCTATACCAAATAATTTGTAATCATCAACGTCATGGAGTAATGCTATCAAAGAAACAATATCTTTGTTGGCGTTTTCTTTTTCTGCAAATTTTAAAGATAGTTCTAAAACTCTATTTATATGATCCATTCCGTGTCCAGAATTATCTTTATCTAATAATTCGCTTACTTGTTTTTTTACTTTTTCTATCATTATTTGACCTCCTTAAAGCCATTCCTGCTCCATAACCAAAGCGGTGTATGAATATCTATTGGCTTATATTTTGTATTTTTAAATAATTCTTGCCACCTATCTATAACAATTTGTTGAACATTGCTAGAATTAAATTCATCATCAGTAATCAATCCTAATTTATGAGTGGCTTTGCACACATGCGTATCTGGAGCGACAGTTAAATTTTCTATATTTTTATATTTTCTATCAGTATATTGATAAATTACATACATCCAATAATTACATATTTTTGTTCCAGATAAATATGGAAATTTCTTTTTATTATCTTTTTGTATAAAGTTTCTAATTTTATCTACATCATTATCTAATGTATCAAATAACTTTCTTATATCACCATTAAATAATTCTACAAACGTGTTACAAAGTGATAACCATATTTCAGTTTGCTTTTGTTTTTGTAGTGCAACTTTATATTTCGTTAAAGCATGCTGCACTTCTTCAAAAGACTTTTGTAAACACATCTTAGGATCAAATACAAATCTAGTTTCTTCATCAGTATAGGTTTTTAACGCACTTTCCCAAAGTGTATAAGAATTTCTTTGATAATTTAGTGCCATTGGCAAAGTAAAATATAAATAATTTTCTAAACTGGAGCTTTCAAAATGTGGATTGGCATCTTCTGGCATTACTTCTCCACCAAGTTCTCCATTTTTATACATTACAATGAGTTTATTAACTTTATCTAATATTTCTTCTTTATTCATAACTGCCTCCATTTACAACTTCAAGATAATTTAATAACAAAATTATACTACTTAAGGCAAATTTTTTCCATACTACCATTGAAATTTAATAGTAATTCATATATAATATTTTTAGAAAGAGAACGAAGTTCGTAACTTGTATGGGATTCGCTCCAGAAGCAAAAATCGTCGCACCAAAGCGATGTTAATGATTAAATCAATCAGAAATGATTGATTTTTTTGTTGTTTAAGAAAGGTGTTGATGATATTATGATAAAAATAATCAAACAAGAAATTAAAATAAATCATGAACTTAAAAGTAAAGTTGAATGGGCTTGTAGACTTAATAATACTAAACCTATTTTCATTAATGGTAGTTTATTAAAATTAGAGCCTACCAATATAGGCTATTTAGAGCCTCATAGAGCAATTATTAATAATAAGACATATCTTTTATTCAATGGGCACGAATTTGTTTACTACAAAGATTTAAATACCAAAATAAAACTATCTGATTTAAAAGATTTCATTAAAAAACTAAAATAATGACGAAATCTGTGTTATAATGGTTATAGAAAATATTAAACCTATTGGGTGAAGTAGTATTTATAACCTAAATATTGCTTCGCCCTTTTTTGTTAAGGAGGATAAGAATGTGTGAAAAAGAAATAAAAAATGCTGGTATTTACATTAGGGTTAGTACTGACGATCAAGCTCGTGCAGGTTTTAGTTTGCCAGAGCAAAAAGAAAAACTACTTAGTTTATGTGAATTTAAAGGATATAATGTTTTTAAAGTTTATGAAGATGCTGGAATAAGTGCAAAAGATATGGAACATAGACCTAAATTCCAAGAAATGCTTAATGATGTTAAAACAGGTAAAATAAATTATATAGTTGCTTATAAGTTAGATAGAGTTACTCGCTCCGTTCGTGACCTAGAAGAACTAATTAATATCCTAGAAAAATATAATTGTTATCTTGTATGTGATAGAGATGATGTTAACACTAGTACTGCTAATGGAAGATTCTTTGTAAGAATGTTAACTGTACTTTCACAACTAGAAATAGAGATAGTTTCAGAAAGGACAAAATTTGGACTTAATGGTGCTATAAAATCAGGCCATTTACCTGGTGTTGTTCCACTTGGATATAAAAAAGATGGTAGTAAAAAAACTATCATAGATGAAACAACTAGACATATTATTGAAATAATATTTAATCTTTATTTAGAGGGAAATAGTTATCAACAAATATCTAATATTTTTAATAAAGAAAAAGTGTTAAACAAATCTTGGTATGACACTGATATAGAAAAGATTATAAATAATAGAATCTACATGGGCGACTATGAACAATACAAAAGAATAGCTAAAAAAATTGGTCGTGATACTGTTATTTATATGAATGTTGTAGAACCTATAATTACTCGTGCTATGTGGGAAGAATGCCAAACACAAAAACTAGCCAATCAAAGGACCTATACAAGAACTAGAACTTATTTATTCTTTCAAAAATTAGTATGTCCTAAATGCGGAAGAATAATGAAATGTAAAGGTTCAGGTGGTAAAAAGAAAAAATATATTTATTATAATTGTGAGTTTTGTCATTTCAATTTAAGAGAAGATTATGTTGAAGAATATATGATAAAAGCAATATATGAGTTTTTAGAGTTTGAACAAATGTGTAATAGTTTTTTTTTACCAATACTAGCAGATAAAAAAGATAAGAATACTGACCTTAATTTAGATAAAGAAATTGAGGGATACATTAAACAAAAAGAAAGAATTAAAAAAGCATACCTAACTGGTATAGTTGAACTCAAAGATTTTGAAGAGGATCTAAAAAAGATAAATGAAAAATTAGAAATATTAAATAATAAAAAACAAGAGTTAAATGAATTAGATACTCATACTTTTACAATAGAAAAAGTTATGGCTCGTAGAGATATAGAAAAAATATCTATTGATAATGGTTATAAAGAAAAAGAGTTTTATAAATTTGAATGGGATATAAAAACAAAAGAAGAAAAGCAACAATTTATATCAAAATATATAGATAATATTGTGATTGATAAAACTGATACAGGTAGTTTAGATATTAAGCAAATAAACTTTAGAAGTAGTTTTATTGATAAAGCAGTTAAATTAACACAAGTTGGTGCTTATGATTATAAATTACCATTTGAAGTCAATCATAAACAAGAAATGGTTTTAGTATCTTCTCCAATGAAAAGAAAACAAGTAAATAAATATTTGGGTTATTTAAGAGAATATTTTGAAATTGAATATCGTGAAGATAAAGGAGATAGAACTGAAAATGGTATGACAGTATTTGATTCTGCAATACCAGATAATTATGAATTGTTGAAAGTGATACCTATAATAGATTTAAATTTATTTAAAGGCAAAGATATTACATTTGGATTAGTATTTAGACCTACTATTAAAGAGATAATTAATGAAAAATAAGTAAGTAAATAATAAGCAGGATAAAGAGAATGATAGCACTGTCCTAATTCATTCTATATAAATATAGGAATAGTTGTGCTATCATTTTTTATTTTGCACTTGCAAAATTGAGTTAAAATATGGAAGAATTCTACCATACTTCTTTTTAAAAGCTTATAAATAAAGAAAATTTTCAGTAAAATAAAAAAGCCATAACTTGGATGTGATACCAAAATTATGACCAACACTTGGATGTTAATAATTAATATTAAGTTCTTCTAATATTTCCTTATATTTTTCTGTAGGAAATAGAATCGGTAATATTTCTTCTACAACTTGTTTATTATTTATGATTTTTTTCCACGAATTTTTTGAAACGTTTTCTTTTAATTCTTTTTTTGTTTCTTCCCAGTTTTCTTCAAAATTTAATTCAATTTTATTATCTTCAGATAATTTCCATTTAAATAAATATTCAGTCATTTCATCCCAAATTGCAACTTTATCAAGATATGATGTAAACTCATCACCATAGAACAAATGTAATTTGACTTTATCTTCATGAAATTGTTGCATTTGATTAGAATAGTATCTTTTGTTTTTCACTAAAGTTTGATCAACAAACCACATACCAGCTTCTATTTCTTTATTTGGATATGTTTCTTTTAAATATTCAACTTTTTTTATAAAATTTTCAAACTGTCCTCTCTTTTTAGTCGAATCATGATCATCCCTCATTTTTTGTTCAATCATAAAGATTTTATTATTATATTCAAATAATTGATCAAATAAAATCGTTTCACTTTTATAAGTGGCTCTCTTTGGTAAATTTTTGTAATACTTACCCAAATATACGGTAATAATATCTTCAACAAAATCTCCAAAACTAATTTCGTGTGATTGAGTTATATTTTGTATCAATTTTAGTTCTGGTGTAGTTGGTCTAAATATTCCAATATACCTATCAGGATTGCTTGCTACTTTATTAATTAAATCTGCTTTTGCATTTTTATACACCGTCTTTTTTAACTCATCTACAAATTCATTATAATCTAAAATATTAACCATGTTTTACCTCCATATTATTATATCTATATCTTAATTCATCAATTGAAATAAGCTCATTTTCTTTTACATAAAAATAATCCCACCCGTTATTATTTGTTCTATTTAAATATTTTGCAGACATTTTATGTATAGATAATACTTCGTCATTATCATAAACATTTCCATCAATATTTACTTTGCATATCTCAACTCCATCTTTATTGTATAAAGATTGGTTTTCTTTTACCATTCCAGATTCAACAAGCTTTTTCATAGGGACTTTTGGTGGTTTTACTTCAAGTTTTAAATTAACAATGTCATCATTTATTGGAACTATTTTATTGATTCGTTCTTCAGCAGCTTTATTATAGCTATGCTCTCTTTCAATACCAATATAATTTCTTCCTAACAATTTAGCAATAGCACCAGTTGTTCCTGTTCCAAAAAATGGATCTAGCACAATGTCATTTGGCTTAGAAGTAGATAATATAACTTTATACAAAAGTTTTTCTGGTTTTTGAGTTGAATGTATCTTTTTTCCATCTTCACCCTTAAGTCTTTCATTTCCAATACATATTCCGATATCCCATACACTTTTATCTTGTTTTTCATTATTTAAATGTTTCATAGTTTTATAATTAAATGTATACTTAGATTTCTTAGATTTTGTGCACCATATTAAAGTTTCATGAGAATTTTGAAACCTAGTACCAGCAAAATTTGGTGCAGCATTGGGTTTAGACCATATAACATCATTTAAAATCCAATAATCTAAATTTTGCATTATATAACCAAGTCTATATATATTTTGAAATGAACCAATTACCCATATAGAACCATCCTTTTTTAATACTCTTTTGCATTCTTTTAGCCATTCAAAGCAAAATTTATCGTACTCGTTATAACTTGAAAATTTATCCCATTCATCTTCTACGCCTTGAAACTTTGTTCCATCAGTTCTATGTAGTTCACCCTCTGTTTGCATAAAATAAGGAGGATCAGCAAATATTAGATCGACACTCTCATCGGGTATTTTTTTAAGATTTTCAATCGTATCTCCCTCAATTATTGTATTTTTAATTTTATTTATATCAAAATAATTTTCATTATTTACTTTCATTTTTCTTACCTCCAACTACGACAATATAATTATAACACTAATTTTAAAAAAACACTAGGTATCAAGCAAAAAATATTTATTTTTTTCAATATAAATGATATAATGTCAATTAGGAGGGAACATTATATGAAAAAAATATTTTTAGACGCATTTGTAAAAAAAGACGATTTTAATGCTGAATTTAATGACGGAACTAGGTCTCAATCCATGAAAACAACAATTTCAATAACCGAATTAGAAAGTAATTCGTTCTTCTTAAATGCATTAAGAAAACCAGACTTTCAAAGAGAAACTAATGATTGGGATAGTGATAAAGTAGTGGAATTTCTAGATAGTCTAGTAAGCAACGAACTGATTCCTAGTATTATTTTGTGGAAAAATGAAAACAACTTGATTTTTTTAATTGATGGAGCACATAGAGTTAGTGCTGTTTGTGCTTGGATAAATGATGATTATGGTGATGGAGAAATATCACGAAAATATTATGATGGGTATATTCCAACTGAACAAGTAAAAATAGCACAAGAATTAAGAGAAAAAGTTAATTGTATCATTGGGCCATATTCAGAATATAAAAACAAAACAATTGCAAAAAGAGGGCCTGAATTTGAAAAAAAATTAAATAATTTAGGCAGTATAGGTATATCTATTCAATGGGTATTTGGCGATTCTAGAAAAGCGGAAGAGTCATTTGTAAAAATTAATCAAAAGTCTACTCCAATAGGAGAAAGAGAATTAGAGATTATAACAAATAGAGATATGGCATATGCTGCTTGCACTAGGCTTATATTAAGGGCAGCAAAAGGACATGATTACATATCTCAAATAACTGATGAAATAAGCAAAAGGGAAATTGTATCTTTAGCAAGAGAAGTACATACTTTGATGTTTGGAAATAAGTATGTTGATTATACTGACTTAGATAACTTACCAATTGCAGGTATGCTGTCAAGCAGTCATACTCTTGATATTATTGCCCAAACTGTAATTATTTGCAACGAAGGAAATAAAGAATTATTACAAGCAAAAATAGAAACTAAAACACTAAAAAAAATATTAAATAATTGTAAAAAAGTATTATCATATATTTTTTCCAAAGAACAATATTCTCTTGGATTGCATCCTTATATTTATTTTTACAATGATATTGGTGGTCATAAAATTGGAAACTATTATGGAATATTACAACTAATTGTAGATATTAAAGATAACCCTATTGAATTAAATAAGTTTATCAAAAATAGAAGTAGACTTGAAAATATTATTGTTAAATATAGTTTTGTTTTTCAACAACTACAAAGAAAATGGAGACAGAGTAAAAGAGCATATAAAGAATTGTCTAACTTTTATCATGATTTAATTCAAGAAATAGATCAAAACGAAGATGATATAGATGTTATTAACAAAATTTCTACAAAATATGACTTTCTTGATTTTAGAATCATAGATAATGAGGTTATTACAAAAAACGCAAATTTCTCTCAAGGTAAAAAAAGACAAATTAAGATTCAAAATTTAGCAAATAAGTTACTTAAATGTCCTATTTGTGACGGATTTTTATCTCCAAATTCTTCTTCAATTGACCATATAATTAGAAAAGAAGATGGTGGAACAAATTCAATAAAAAATGGTCAAATGACACATTTGTATTGTAATACTACATATAAGGAAACAAAAAATTTAGAAAAAAAATTACAAGAAGTTATTTAAATTATATGTAAAGTGTCAAAGTGTGATGATTTCATCATGGTATGACAAAAATGTCCATCAGGGTATGATGAAAATGTCACACATAATATAATAAGTTAATATAAAGAAATAATATAAAAGAATATAAATATATTTAAATTAGTATAAATATTTATATTAAAATATAGAATATATGTTATACTATTAATAGATTGATTTAATCAATTACTTGTTTTCATTTTTTTCGCAAATGACCCATGTCATTGCTCCATTGAGAAAATTACTCACACCTCGTGTGAGTTTTATTTTATAAAAATATCCTATATCACTCGTTGATATGGGATTTTTATGTTTGAAATGAGAAGACTTTATACACATTAAATTTTTAGAAATTTAGAAACACATAACAATTATTGCAACCGTGTGTGCATCCAACATAAGGAATAACATAGTCACATCTCAGAAGATTTGACTTGGTTAAATAATCATTTAATTTCTTTTATTAACATTTAGCTATCAAATCTTTTTAATAAAATATGTCGTTTTATATTTTCATCTTTTTGATACCAAGTTTTAATTTCATATCCCATACTTTGAAGATTTCTTAAACTATACTTGTTTCCAAAAATTACTTCAGCCACAATATTGTTAATACCTAATTCTTTGGCTCTTCTTTCTATATGTTCTACTAATATATTTTGAAGATGATTGCCTCTGTATTCAGGTAATACTATTACCCCATCAATATCAGCACATTTTCCTTTTATATCAGGTATGTAACTTCTAAGCTCTTTCATTCTATTAGATACGGATAAAAATATCCAAGCTATCATTTTGTTGTCTAAAAATGCTCCATATATTTCACCATCATTAATTGGATCATTAACAATTCTTAAATAACTTGATTCTTTAAAAGGCAGAAAATAACCTTTTTCATTTTCTTTAAAATTTTCTATTACAATATTCTGTAAATTAAAAATATCTTTTACATCGCCAGTTGTACATAATCTAATATTAATTTCTTCAATATTTATTATATTCTTCAATTTATTTCATCTTCTTATCAATAACAAGCCATTTACCATTCTTATCAGCACCAACTCTTTTTATATAATTATTTTCAACCAAAAATTTTATATGATTTCTAATTGTTCTTGATGTTACGCCTAGCAAATTAGACATTTCATCTTGAGTAATACTAGGTCTATCTTCTATTAAACCAATAATTCCTTCTTGAACTTTTGTTAGAATAATATCAGGATATGAAATTTTTTCTATTCTTTTATTAGAATTCTCATAATCAAATTCATTTTGATTATATTTAATACTTACTCTTATAAAATGTGGAAAGAAATGATAGATGCTTTTATCATAAAATAGGTGTTATATTTTAGTTTTTTTCATGTTTGAAAGAAGAATTTACAAATAAAAAATAATTATAGAATCTTTAGAATTTTCTTTATGCGTTAAAAAACTTATGAAGATATTATAGGTATATCAAATCTAATAATCCAAGATATATAAATAAATTTTATAAAATTACAAAGAATAATCAAAAATGAAATTAAAAACTAATTGGAAACACTCATGTTTCTTTTGACAAAGAATATTAACTATACTATACTACAAAAATAGGTGCAATATGAATAATAAGGTTAGTATTTACAGCCTAAATAAATAAAGTCAGTACTTTTTACTACAATTTTACCAAATTTTTAGTAAAAAGTAATGGCTTTTTTTTAATTCGTATATGTTGTACAATAGGTACAAGGTAAGTGATATTATGTCTAATTATTCAAAAGGTATATATAAAGATTATGAAATGGAAGTTTTAAAAAATGAAAAACTAGAAAAGGAATACAAAAAAGCACTGCTTAGTGCCAAGCTTGCTGAAGATGAACAAAAAAGATTAGAAAATATAGTTTTAAAAAAAGAACAAGAGCTGTCTTTAAAAAACCAAGAAATAGATTTGTTAACTAAATTAAATGAGGAATTAAAAAAAGAAGTTGAAAGATTAAAAGTCATTCAAAATAATGATAGTACTACTTCAGGAATACCTACAAGCCAAACACCAATTAATAAGAAAAAAGCAATTCCCAATTTTGCTAAAAATACAGGAGATAAAATAGGAAGAAAAAAAGGCCATAAAAAAGACAAATTAGAAAAAATAGCTGATGAAAAGATAAATGAAAAAGTAGAACATAATCTTGAAAAATGTCCTAACTGTGATGGTGATGATTTAAAGGAAACAGGTAATATAATAACTAAAGATGAAAAGGATTATAATATTACAATTTTAAATCGGAGACATTATTACAAAGAATATAGATGCAGTTGTTGCGAAAAAATAGTACATGAAAAAATCCCTAATTATTTAAAAGAAGATTGCCAATACGGAAGTAATGTAAAAACACTATCTTTATCTTTAAGTAACGTTGGAAATGTACCATATAATAGAATTAGAAGAATCTTAAGTGGTTTATCAATGGGGGAAATAGAACCGTGTGAAGGATATCTAGCAAAATTGCAAATTCAAGCAAGTAAGAAATTAACTGATTTTGTAGAAGAAGTTAGAACATATTTAATTAATTGTCCATTACTTTATTGGGATGATACAACTATTTATGTAAATAAGCATCAAAGTTGCATGAGATATTATGGTAATGAATCTGCTTGCTTAATAAAGGCTCATGAAAAGAAAAATAAAGAAGGTTTAGACAAAGACAAAATATTGTCATTATTAAGTAAAAATACAGTTGTAGAACATGATCATAATAAAATAAACTATAATCCGGAATATTCTTATATAAATGCAGAATGTTGCCAGCATTTACTAAGAGATTTAAAGAAGGTAGAAATAAATATTCCAGAAAGAACATGGTGCAAAGATGCAATTTCATTATTTCAAGAATTTGACCATAAAAGAAATGAATTAATATCAAAAAACATTGATAGTTTTAATTCTGAGGAAATAAATGATTTTATAATAAGATTAGATGAGGCGTTATTAAAGGGATTGGAAGAAAATGAAGATGATTCTAAATCGTATTACTCAGACAAGGAATTAACTCTTATAGTAAGAATAATGGAATATAGAGATAATTACATATACTGGATATTAGATTTTAATATTCCTTTTACAAATAATTTAAGCGAAAGAAATTTAAGAGGAATAAAATCTAAAATGAAAGTATCTGGTCAATTTCAAAATGTTCAAAGAGCAGAAGATTATGCTAATATAAGAACATACATAGAAAATTGTAGAATATATGGAGTTAATGAATACCATGCATTAACTAGATTAGTTAATGATAACCCATATACATTTTCTGAATTATTACAACTAAAAAATAAGTGATTTTACACTTATTCTTTAATTGTGGCTGTAAATACTAACATAATAAGTACAAAAATATGTAAAAAACTTTGCACTATATTGACAAGAATACAAAACAATGTTACACTGAAAGCAGTTTAAGGAGAAACATTTATGAGTTACAATTTAACCGAAGACAATAATGATGAATTAACATCTCAAATTGATCAAGCTTATCAAATTATTTTAAGCAATTATTTACATGCATTAAAGCAAGCATCAAATAACGAAGCATTAGAAAGCAATATGATTGCTTCTCATCTATTTGCTAGAGTAATGATAAACTTACAATTAATAAGCAGTGGAAAAATGAGCTTAGACAAATTAGAAGCATTAGAAGCATTGAAAAAAATAAGTTTTACAAGTATGGATGAATACGAAGTACTAACAAATCAATCTACTATATACATTAAAAATACACCTGCCGACCCTCAAGACGTATTAATAGGTAAAGTAAGTAGTATTTCAAACGGAAGTATTGAACTTATTGGGAAAAATACGCAAGGTTTAGCAAGTGTTGTATTAAGCGAAGAAGAATTAAGAAATAATTATATACAATTTGCTGAAATATTAGAAAATGCTACACGTTCAGATAAGGAAAGTACTTATAAAACAGATCATTTGCTTTATAAAAGTGTTGGTCCACATATAGAATTTCATTTTCATTTTAACAATATATTAGCTTATGCTCGTAATATACCAAATAGCATAGGATTCCAAAGTAAAGAGCAACTAGTAAGTTATCTGGAATCAGCAACAGAAGTATATCAAAAAGAAAATGGGCAATCAAGAAAATAACTTTTGCTCTAAAGTAAAAAACCACGCCTAAAAGACGTGGTTTTCACATAGTTATAAGAACGAAATGCTAGCAAGCCCGCAAATGGAGGCTTGCTTTCGTTTTACGATGACTAAATTAATCATCTTTTAATGGGCTAAACTATCAGTAAATTCTTTAATATCATCATCGCTTGGATTAGATCTAAATCTTTGTCCTTCAAGCCAATTACCAGTACCTGCGGCTTCACGAAGTAATTCACCACTTTGACCTAAACTAGATGAAGAAGATGTACAGAATGGAATAACAGCTTTTCCACTAAAGTCATTAGCTTCAACAAACGTATTTACTGGCCAAGCAGCAATACCCCACCAGATTGGATAACCAATAATTATCGTATCATAATCATCCCAATTAGGAACTTCTGTTGATACTAACTGAACATCACGTAAAGATTCATCTTCATATTCGCGAGTTACCCTAGAATTATCATCAGTCCAATCTAGATCATCAAATGTATATTCATCTGCTGGTACTATTTCAAAAATATCAGCATCTAAATTTTCAGCAATTTGATTTGCTACATCTTCAGTATGACCTTGTGCAGAGAAATAAACAACTAAAGTATTACCTCCAGAAACATCAGCATTATTATCATCGTTTTCATTGTTATCATTATTTTCATTGTTATTTGTACCATTATTATTGTCTACTGCATTATTATCATTTCCTGCTTCATCATTACCACTAAGTAAGAAATAACCTCCAACCCCAAGTGCTGCAATTATTAATACTGCAACTACTCCAATAATTACTTTCTTATTCATAAATATAACCTTTCCCTTTCTTATTATTATTTTAATATTTTCCTAATTATATCTTAATATTCACCTTCCTTGACATTCCATTAATTTTTTTATACAATATAAATATACACGACGGGAGCAACTCCCGGTCAAGTGTTTTTTTAAAGGAGTGATAAACTTTGACATATACAATGAAAGAAACCTGTAATCAAACTGGTTTAAGTTATGACACTTTAAAGTTTTACTGTAATGAAGGACTAGTTCCCAATGTTAAAAGAGACAAAAATAACTATCGTATCTTCGATGATAATGATGTTGCTTGGATAAGTAGTTTATCTTGTTTAAAAAATTGCAATATGAGCATCCAAGAAATGAAAGAATATTTAAATCTTTGTCTAGGTGGCGAAAAAACAATTCCCCAAAGACAAGTAATACTCGATGCTAAACTAAAAGAACTGGAAGAAAAAATGCAAGAACTAAAAAAGAGTATCGACTACATTCATTGGAAACAAGGGTTTTACAACGATGTCTTAAGTGGCAAAACAAAATACTATAGTAATCTTATAAGCATAGAAAAGGATGACTAACAAAACTAAAACTAGTCATCCTTTTAATAAGGAATCATTCCAAATATCCAAAACCATAACTAATACTATTATAAAAGACTTTTTCATTTTAATTCATAACTTTCATTTCACTAAGTATTTTATTGCCACTATCTGTATCAACAACAACACTTTCTAGTTGCATCCCCATTAAATAAGCAACTCTACTTGCCAAAAACTTAATAGACTTAACTGTATCTTCATCCGGAGCACTACCTTGAGCAAATAAATATAACTTCTTTCCTCGTAAAATTTCTGCTTCCGGCAACATATAAAGTCTATTGATAAAAGTTTTTAAAATTCCACTTACCGTATACCAATAAACCGGAGAACCAATTACCAAAGTATCATAATCTTTAATTTTATTAAATACTTCTTTAATTTGGTCATCTTCATATACAGCTCAATATTGTGATATTTTATAATCACTCATTTGTAAAATATCATGTTCTACACCATCTAATAAATTTTTTCCAATTCTAAAAGTGTTCCCATCCTTATTTGGACTACAATTCATAAATAAAACTTTACTCATTATCATTTCTCCCTTCATTTTCATAATACACCCGTGATTGACTCCCGTGTCAAGAGCAAAATTAAAACTCATGATTTATTATTCATAAGTTTTACTCAAATATTTGATGCTTCTCTTTCCAATCCTCAAATTCTCTTTTTTCATCTTCAGTTTCTATCTCTGCGTGATAATAATGTTTTGTGAATTCCCCACAAGAACTACCAATTTCTCTTCCCGGAGGACTATATGTTTTTATTCTTAAACCTGGAACAGACTTTGCAATAGCATCTATCCATAACTTTTCATTTTCACTTATCTTTAATTCATTAATCGGATTAAATCTAATAAACTTTATAGGAATTTGATATTTTTTTAATAAATCACATAAAACATCTAACTGTCTTTTACCATCATTAACATCCTTAATCAAAGTATAATGAATTTCCACCGGATCATCAGTCCTATGTAATTTTACGTATTCATTCATAATTTTCTTATTACTTCTAATAGTATTGCGATATTCTTCTAGATACCCTAATGCTTCTTCAACACTAACTCTCGTACCAGGAATTAATATAAATCTTTCTTTATCAATCGGCGTATGCATCGAAAAATGTACTTTTAAAGGTATATCTAACCTATCAACCATTTCCTTAAGTAATAAAATATTATTATTAGGCATCATTGTTGAAATTGCATACCCCACAGTTTCATAACCTAATTCTTTTTTTACTGTTTCTTCAAATCTATAAACATCTTCAATCAACTTAAGATTTAAAAGTGGCTCACCTACACCCATAAAAGAAATTAACAATTTATCTTTATTTGTTCTTCTCTTATCATTAACTCTAACTGTTTGAAATAAAGCATCAACAAAGTCTCCTATTTTTATTGGCACCATTGCTTTATTTAATCCTTTATTAGTAAGATGACACATTTTACATCCTAAATTACAGAAATGGTGTGTTGGCACGCAAACCACATCCATAGTTTCTTTATTAGCAAGAAGAGTCATTTCAATTATTTGCTTATCATCATTTTCAAACACTGTCTTTAAAGAATTATCCGAAAAATCTTTAAAAGTTCCTAATATTTTTAACATTTTATTACCTCTTTTCCATTTAAACATATTAATAACCAATTCATATTTCCTTGAATATTTGATAATAAACTTAATTTTAAATTTTTCATAAAAACCTCCAAAAATTTACTTTTTCCCTTTCACCTTAATTATAAAAAAACAAGTATTTTTTTACAAATACTCATTTTTCATTACTTCTATAAACTATATTTATAGGTATAACTACATCTAATAATTAATATAACTCCAGATTATAGTCAATATATTCTTCAATAAACTTTCTTGGAGCCGTAGTTAAAAAGTGTGGATCATATAAAATATTAATATCTACTGTTGGCAATTTCTCTTTTAGTTCCAATTCTTCAATTTCGCCATTTTCTATTTCCGATTCTACTAAATTATGAATTACATAACCAACTCCTAAATCCTTTTTAACTGCTGCAATAATCATTTCACTAGTATGGATATTGATAACATTTTGAATTTCAACATTACTCTTAGTAAGAACTTCATTTAAATCATTGCGATTTGCTGTCCCTGGAATTGGCAATATCAATGGGATTTCTCTTAGATCATTCAACTTCTTTATAGAACTTATATCTAACAATTTTGTATCTTTTCTCACTATAAAAGCATAATTAACAGTTTTTAACTTAGCAACCTTCATACCTTCATCTAGATGTTCATCTATCGGTGAAGTATCAATTGCAAAATCGATTTTATGCGTATCAAGTAAATTGACTAAACTTGAAGTTGAACCAGTTATTATGGTTATTTCAATATTAGGAAACTTTTTATGAAAATCCATAATCTTATCAAATAGAAAAAACGAACCTATATTAGATGGCATACCAATTGATAATTTACCTCTTTCCAAATTTTCCGTTTCTAACATATTACGCTCAGCAACTATCAAATTATTAAATGACTTTTCCACAAAATATAATAATTCTTTCCCCTTATCAGTTAGCTCTACGCCACTTAAATTGCGATAAAAAAGTTGTACTCCTAATTCATCTTCTAATTTCTTTATTGCTTTACTAATCGCCGGCTGAGAAGTATAAGTACTTTGTGCTGCTTTCGAAATACTTCCGCATTTTGCTACATCATAAAAAGTTTTATATAAATTTAAGTTTACATTACTTTTATACATAATAACACCCACCAAGTGCCAATATTATAACATTAAACATCTAAAAATAAAAGTTTAATTGGTTCTATCTCAGGATAAACGCATGAAATTTTGAAAATGCATTTTTTTCATGTATAATAAATACA
>ERZ1643251.2569-NODE-2569-length-18270-cov-10.437057_pt1 | contig 18270 bp, 21 predicted proteins | sample MGYA00579261_ERZ1643251 | MGnify/ENA primary metagenome ERZ1643251 (study PRJEB29033, sample SAMEA4952267) | chicken gut metagenome | biome: Broiler Chicken; feature: Gastrointestinal Tract; material: Caecum | place: Ireland | collected 2018 | study: Broiler...
CATATAAAATCTACATAAATAATATCATTGCAAACATAAAAAGTAAGGATATACTGGCAACTAATAGTGCAAAGTTAAAGCCAGTTTTTCCGTGTACTTCATTTTTAATACCGAAAGCAAATGAAAACACAAAGAGAAAAGGCAAAATAAACCAGGTAAGATATATCAATGTATGAAAGCCATCAGTTTGAAAGAGTTCACTCAACATTGTTTGTATCCTCGTTAAGAAGCTGAACAAAAATTTGATCTAATTCAGGTAAAAATCTTTTTAAAATAATAGGTCTACCATTTTGATTCAGAAAACAATGTAAACTTTTCCCAATAGCTACAATGTCATCATTGACTTTCATCGTATATTCTATTTCTAGACGTGTTCCCTTATATGCAGAAACCTTTGTTTCAATGTTAATAAGATCAGGGAAAGTCGTACTTTTTTTATAATCACATTGAATGCCTATAACAGGAGAACTAATACCTAATTCTTCCATCTTATCATAACCAAAACCAATATGATTTAAAAAATCAATACGCGCTTCTTCCATAAAACGAATGTAATTAGAATGATGTGTAATTTGCATTTTATCGGTTTCATAATATTGAACTTGATGTGTATATGTGTGCATAATCTATACTCCTTTACTTTTTTATTATAATGAATTTATTATATATATTCAAATTGATTTTGATAAAAAAGTTTAATATTTATGAACTTTATTTTAAAAATATGAAATTTATTGTTGCATTAGGGGTAGAAATATGTATAATAAAGTTGTTTGATTTTTTGAATTTAAAGTTTAGTATAGTGACATGGAGGTTTATATGGACATTGGAAAGAAATTGAAGGATTTGCGTATAAAAAATGATTTGACCTTGGAAGAGTTGGCTTCAAGAAGTGAACTCACAAAAGGATTTCTTTCTCAAGTCGAAAGAAATTTAACCAGTCCAAGTATCTCTACACTCGAAGATTTGTTAGAGGCACTAGGCACCAATCTTTCTGAGTTCTTTCAATCTGATCAGGAAGAAAAGATTGTCTTTCATACACAGGATTTCTTTGTGGATGAAAAAGACGAATATACGATTGAATGGGTTATTCCTAATGCTCAGAAAAATGAAATGGAACCAATTCTTTTAACTATTCATGGACATGAAAGAAGTAAAGAAATGGAATGTCATAATGGAGAAGAATTCGGTTATATTTTAAAAGGAAATGTCACTTTAGTTCGTGGGAATAAAAAATATAGATTAAAAGCAAAAGAAACATTCTATATGGATGGTAAAGAAAGTCATTATTTTATCAATAATGGTTCAAGTGATGCCAAAATATTGTGGGTCACAACACCACCAATGTTTTAAAAGAAGGGAGTATGATTATGGATAAGAAGAAGTTAATACAATTTCGTAATATAGTGAAAGAATTTGATGGACAAATTGTTTTAAAAGGTGTCAATCTTGATATTTATGAAAATGAGTTTGTGACTTTACTGGGACCTAGTGGTTGTGGAAAGACAACATTACTAAGAATTTTAGGTGGTTTTCTAGGTGCAACTGAGGGAGAAGTTATTTTTGATGGAGAAGACATTAGTCAAGTTCCTCCACATAAAAGAGAGTTAAATACTGTCTTTCAAAAATATGCTCTTTTCCCACATATGAGTGTTTATCAAAATATTGCCTTTGGATTAAAAATTAAGAAAATGAGTAAAGACGTTATTGAACAAAAAGTTATGAAAATGTTAAAGCTCATTGGTTTAGAAGGTTTTGAAAATAAAAACGTTACACTTCTTTCAGGGGGACAACAGCAACGTGTAGCGATTGCCAGAGCACTTGTTAATGAACCTAAGGTTTTATTATTAGATGAACCACTTGGAGCATTGGATTTAAAATTAAGAAAAGAAATGCAATATGAATTAAAAAGAATTCAACAGGAAGTTGGAATTACCTTTATCTTTGTTACACATGACCAGGAAGAAGCCTTAACTATGTCAGATAAGATTGTTGTTATGAAGGATGGGGAAATTCAACAAGTTGGAACACCTCAGGAAATCTACAATGAACCAGAAAATAGATATGTCGCTAACTTCATTGGGGAAAGTAATATTATTCCAGCTGTCATGTTAGAAGATTATAAAGTGAAATTTGATGATATTGTTTTTGACTGTGTGGATTTTGGATTTAAAGATAAACAACCTGTTGATGTTGTGATTCGTCCAGAAGATATTGATATTGTGGATGTCAAAGATGGAAAAATGACAGGAGAAGTCTTAAGTGTTCTTTTTAAAGGTGTACATTATGAAGTTATGGTTGAAACAGTTCCTGGAACAAGTGTAACTGTGAACATGCATGTCATCAGAAATCGTGATGTGACATCTGAAAACGGAAAAGAAAAAATTAGTGCCAATGATTTCTATGTTGATATTGAAGATGTCAAATCATTAGATGATGCTGAAATTATTGCACGTGCTGATGCACAGGCATGGAATCCTGAAACAGATGATTATATTTCTATCAGTAAGATTGATTATGATTTAAAAGAAGAAATTGGTGAATATGCAGTGACATTCTCGACTTCAAGTGGAACATCAGTAGAACGTAAGATCATTGTTGTGAATCAACCTGTTGTGAAGAATGAAAGAGCGAATGAAGGGGTTATGGCATTCAATTTCTTTAAGACAGTTGATGAACTTGATGAATCCGTAGCATTAGATACAGATTTAAAAACATGGGCAAATGCTCAAGGATGGAAATTGAATGATGAAGATGAATCTGTAGATATTTATGTAGATTATGATTTTGATCCTGAACATATTGAAGAAGGAACATATAAAGTCACTTTCTCAACAGAAGGTAGAGAATTAAAGATTCATACAACAGATTATGTGGAAGAAGGTAAAGAGGTCGGTTTAACATTCTTCCCTGAAGATATTCATGTCATGGAAAAGATGGGGTTCTAGAATGAAACGTTTTTCACAATTAGCATGGCCCTATATGATATGGGTGATCTTAATGATTTTATTACCAATGTTATTAATTCTTTTCTATTCATTAACAACAAGTGGAAATGATATCATTAACTTTACATTTACTTTGGATCATTTTAAAAAGTTTTTTACCGACCCAGACTTTTTACTTGTCTTATGGCGTTCATTGACGATTGCTGTGAAGACAACAATTATCTGTGTTGTTTTAGGTTATCCAGTTGCTTATTTTATTGCAAGAAGCAGTGATCGTGTTCGTAATATTCTTGTTTTAGCTATTACTTTACCAATGTGGATTAATATGTTAGTCAGAACATATGCCTGGATAGGAATTCTTTCTGATGGGGGTATAGCTCAAACAATTTTAGGTTTCTTTGGACTCAAAGATATGGAGTTGTTATATACAGAAGGTTCTGTATTGCTTGGAATGGTTTATAACTTTATTCCATTTATGATTCTACAAATCAATACATCTTTATGTAAGATGGATAAATCATTATTAGAAGCCAGTGCTGATTTAGGGGCGAACAGAGTCCAGACATTCTTACGTGTCACTTTGCCATTATCTTTATCAGGAGTTGTCAGTGGAATAACACTTGTCTTTTTACCAGCAGTGAGTTCATTCTTTATTCCTAAACTTCTTGGTGGAGGACAGTTCTTCTTAATTGGTAACGTTATTGAAAATCAATTTATTACAGTTGGAGAATGGAACTTTGGTAGTGCAATCTCTATGATTATGGCAGTCATTATGATGATTTGTATGTATGCAATTAGAAAAATTGATGAACGTAATAGTGGAGGAGGGAATCAGGAATCATGAAAAAAGATAAGAGAATTATTGGTAAAATTTTAATGGTTCTGATGATTTTATTCTTCTATTTACCAATTGTATTTATGGTTATCTTCTCTTTTAATGAAAGTAAATCATTAACACATTTTACTGGTTTTAGTTTAAACTGGTATGAAAAACTCTTCCAAAATAGAGATATGATGGAATCATTATATGTCACAATTACAGTTGCTGTGATTGCTACAATTGTATCGACAATAGTAGGAACAATTAGTGCCATTGGTTTATCAAAATCAAGCAAGATTGTTAAAAAAGTCATGATGCAGTTAAATGATTTTCCAATTATGAATCCAGAAATTGTGACAGCTATTGGGTTGATGTTACTATTTATTACATTTCATATAGAACGTGGTTTTATGACAATGTTACTTGCTCATATTACATTCTGTATACCTTATGTTATTTTAAGTGTGATGCCTAAGATACGTTCACTAGATCCAAATCTATCTGATGCGGCAATGGATTTAGGAGCAACACCATGGCAAGCTTTAACAAAAGTTTTAGTACCACAAATTATGCCTGGTATCGTATCAGGAGCCTTAATTGCCTTTACAATGTCATTTGATGATTTTATCATTTCATACTTTGTAACAGGAGGAGGGGTTAAAAACTTAAGTATCATGGTTTATACAATGAGTAAAAGAGTTAACCCAACAATCAATGCAATATCTACGCTTGTCGTAGTATTGATAACGGTAGTCTTAGTGATTATCAATGTAGTACCACTAATTAAAGCAAGAAGGGAGAAAAAAGATGAAAAAGTTATTAACTAGTTTATTAGCGGTTGCAACAATGTTTACTTTAACAGCGTGTGGAGGGGATTCAAATGCAGATAAGCCATATGCTGGACAAGAATTACACCTTTATAACTGGGGAGAATACATGGGAGAAAACTTTATCTCTGGTTTTGAAGATTTAACAGGCGCAACAGTCGTTGTGGATTACTTTGATTCAAATGAAGCTATGTATATCAAAGTCGCAAATGGAGAACCATATGATATTTTAGTTCCTAGTGACTATATGATTGAAAGATTAATTCAAGAAGATCTTATTCAAAAATTAGATAAAGATAAGATTACATGTATGGATGAGCTTGTTGATGCTATCAAAGGTTTACCATATGATCCAAACAATGATTATTCAATTCCTTATTTCTGGGGAACAGTAGGAATTGTTTATGACAAAACAAAAGTCAGTGAAGCTGATTTAGAAAAAGAAGGATACAATATTTTCTTAGATACTAAATACAAAGGAGATATTTATCTATATGATTCTGAACGTGATTCATTCATGATGGCATTAAAAGCTTTAGGATATTCAATGAATACAAAAGATGAAAAAGAATTAGAAGAAGCTTATAACTGGTTAGTGAAATGTGTAGAAACAATGGAACCAGAAATCGTCACTGATGAAATTATTGATAACATGGCTCAAGGTAGAAAAGCTTTAGGATTGATTTATTCTGGAGATGCTGCTTATGTTATGAGTGAAAATGAAAACATGGGATTCTATATGCCTGAAACAGGAACAAACTTATGGAGTGATGCTATGGTGATTCCAAAGAATGCTGAAAATGTAGAATTAGCACATGAATTTATTAACTATGCTTGTAGCTATGAAGCTGCTATGGATAATTCAAGCTTTGTAGGATATACTTCTGCTAATCAGGAAGTTATGGATGAATTAGCAAGTGGAGATTATGAAGGAATTAATGCTTACGTGCCTAGAACTGGTAATGATAAAGATGAAGTTTTTGAATATGATGAAGCAACTCGTAAAATCATTTCAGATTACTTCAGTAAAGTAAAAATTGCAGCTTCAAATGCTCAATAACAATAATGAGAAGATTGATACTATGTATTAATCTTCTTTTTTTTGTTTGAAAAATAAAAAAATAGACGTTTATATAAGTATCAATTGCATATAAAAAGAAATGACGACAAAGATTTAACATGTTATAATTTGAATGCATTGAGGTGGATGAATGAGAAAAGTTATTTTATTTATTGCGATGAGTCTAGATGGATATATTGCTGATCAAAATGGAGGAGTAGACTGGTTACAAGGACAGGACTCGAATCAGGAAACAAAAGATATTTATACAGAATTTATTCAAAATATAGATACAGTTATTATGGGATGGAATACATATTATCAGATTGTAACAGAATTATCACCAGATCAGTGGATTTATTCTTCACTTCAAAGCTATGTCATAACACATAATCAAAAAGAATCAACAGAAAATATTCAATTTGTTTTACAGGATCCAAGCGATTTGATTAGGGAGTTAAAACAAAAAGAAGGAAAAGATATATGGATTTGTGGTGGAGCACAAATCATTCAATCGCTTATGCAAAATCAAATGATTGATGAATATCATATTTCTATTATTCCAATTCTTTTAGGATCAGGCATTTCATTGTTTCATACAGGATTTTCAACAATTCCATTACAATTAGTAGAATCTCATGAGAATAATGGAATATTGGACACAATTTATATACGAAGAAAAGAAACGGATATAAATGAGTCATGTGATAGAAAATGATTTTTTAGAAATAGTAAGGTTTCTATTTTATTGTATGTATAGAGCAAGAAAAAGGAATGAATATCATGGAAGGAAGGCATAAAAATGAAAGGAATTATTATATATGGTTCTCACTATGGAACAACAAAACAATATGCTGAAGAATTATCAAGATTAACACATTTACCATTAGAAAACGAAGAAGATGTAAAAGATATACATGATGATTTCATTGTTTATTTAGGTGGATTATATGCAGGAGGAGTTAAGGGATTAAAACATATAGTTAAGATGATACCATCACAGACACAAATGATTGTCGTGACAGTAGGTTTAGCAGATGTCCAAGATGAACAAAATATAAAAAATATAAGACATGCTCTCCAACAACAATTATCACCAGAACTTTTTCATGACTCAAAGTTTTTTCATTTACGTGGAGGTATTGATTATTCAAAGTTAAACTTTAAACACAAGACTATGATGACTCTTTTATATAAGGTTACTAAAAATAAACCAAGAGAAAATATGACTGCAGAAGATCAAGCTATGGTGGATTCGTATAATAAAAAAGTTGATTTTGTTGATTTTCAAGCATTAAAGCCAATTGTTGATGAAGTTAACTGTATCATGCAAGGAGAATCGAAATGAGAAAAAGTTATAAAAAGAAACTTATAAAAATTATTGTTGCTGGTGTTGTTGCACTGGGTGGATATCTCGGTGTTGAATTTCATCAGCAGACATATAGTGCTATCAGTATTGAAGATGTCCCAGAATATAGTGGGCAACCCTATGTGATTATTAATGATAATGAACCTTACTTTGATAAGGATAATTTAACAACACAATCATTTGAAGAATATAGTTCTTTAGATTCATTAGGAAGATGTGGTGTAGCTTATGCGAATATTGGTGAAGAAACTATGCCAACAGAAAAAAGAGGGAATATTGGAATGATTAAACCCTCTGGATGGCAAATTAAAAAATATGATTTTATAGATGGGAAATATTTATATAATCGTTGTCATTTGATTGGATATCAGTTGAGTGGTGAAAATGCAAATGAGAAAAATCTAATTACAGGTACAAGATACATGAATACAGAAGGAATGCTGCCTTTTGAAAATCAAGTGGCTGATTATGTACAAGAAACAGGTAATCATGTTCTTTATCGCGTGACACCTGTTTTTGAAGGAAATCATTTGGTTGCTGATGGTGTTTTAATGGAAGCTATGTCAGTAGAAGATCGAGGATTAGATATTGAATTTAATGTATTTGTTTATAATGTACAACCTGGTGTAAAAATTGATTATGCGACAGGAAATAGTCAACTTGAGTAAAAATTAATTGTCTTTATTTAAAAATGTTTCTTTATATTTATAGAATAAAACAATACCAGCTAAAACAGTTGTTATTCTGTTAGATATAATAAAAGAAAAGGAGGAAAAAACATGTTTAAGATTTCAAATTTTACGAACAATAATGATGTTCAAATTATTCAAGAATGTGGACCATTTCAGGTTATTGAATATCAACGTGATTTAAGTGTTATGCCACATCATGCTCAAACGGCATATTTTTGTAATGAAATGAATATTCGAAAAAGACAAGTTATTTGTGATGTTAATAAAGCAAATATTGTTGTTCAGGCAGGGGCAATGCAATGGATGGTTGGAAATGTTTATGCAACAACAGGATTAAAAGGTGTAGGAGATTTATTATCTAAAGCAGTTCGTGGAAAAGTTACAGGGGAAACAGCAATTAAACCAGAATATACAGGAGAAGGAATTTTGGTTTTAGAGCCAACATATAAGCATATTTTATTGCTTGATCTTGATGAATGGAATCATTCAGTTGTATTAGATGATGGATTGTTTTTAGCATGTGATGCCAATTTAAAACATAAAGCTGTCATGCGTTCTAATTTGTCTTCTGCTGCTGCGGGAAATGAAGGACTATTTAATTTGGGAATTGAAGGATCTGGAGTTGTCTGTTTAGAATCTGATTGCCCAAAGGAAGAGTTAATTGAAATAAGTTTAGAAGATGATGTTTTAAAGGTTGATGGTAACATGGCTATTGCATGGAGCGGTAGTTTAGAGTTTAAAGTAGAGCGTTCAGGTAAAACTTTAGCTGGTTCAGCTGCTTCAGGTGAAGGATTAGTGAATGTTTATCGTGGAACAGGAAAAATATGGATTGCGCCTATTGATGGTAAACAATAAACATAATAAAAAGGTTCTTCCCTATTCAAGGGGAGAACCATATTTTTTATTTAATAATTTTAAAATGATGACCAGGTTTGATAAAATCAAGTAACATTAATTCTTCTGGTTTTACAGTCGCAACTAAATTACGTTCACCATCATTTGGAATTTCAGTTAAAACAATTTCAAGTTCACCACGATAATGAGCTAAATTATCATTAACGATTAAAACATCTCCACGTGTAAAGACTTTCTTACCAGGATCTCTATATGGAATAGATTGTGATTCTATATTCATTTGAGTATCTTTTCCCATGTTTCCATCTTGTACACTCTTTTTAGCTTTGAACCAAACACGAGGTGATGAAGAACGTAACATGAATGTTGAATGGTCATAACGATCCCAATGAGGAGCGAAATCATACATGATTTCTTTTTCGTTTTGACTAATACCTTCAGCTTCATCAACTCTAATTTCAATAGCTTGCATATTCACTTTAGATAATGCTTCTAATTCTTCATCAGTTGCTGGATAGTTTCCAATTAAAATATCATCAACATCTCCAGTCGCTAACATATAACGTGCTTGTAAATCAATTGGTAAACCACGCATAATTTCAACAGTTGGTAAACCACAGAAAACTTGCCATGGACCAATTGTATGTTCATTGTTACTAGAAACAAAAGCAGCAGTGTGTAAATTTAATTCTTTCCAATAACGGTTAAAATCCATAAATAAATCAAAATCTAATCCAGTATAACGTTCTGGGAAGAAGTTATGACACATAGTGATTTGATCTTTATTACCACCATTATTGATTAAAAGTTCTACACCCATATCCATACTAGCGTTAAATTCAATTTTAATATTGTATGGATTACGTGTTAATTGAATATCACCTTGAGTTCCAAAGTTACCATCCATTCTAATAATATCTAATCCCAAATCAGCGAATGGTTTTAAATTGCTAGGTGTTGCTCCAATTAAGTCAAAAACTTGTGGATTTGTATCAGCAGCAACTTCAAATCCTAATTCATGAGCTTTTTTCATGAAATCTTTAAATTGAACTAAATAACTTTCTCTTTCATCATCTGGAATAGATAAGAAACATGTAAAAATTCTGCTAAAACCTAATTTTGCAGCTTTTTCCATGTATGCGTATACCTCTTCCATTGGTGTTTTGTCAGGGTATACAGAAATACCTAATTTGTGCATATTCATTTTCCTCCTTATATTTTACATTATAACACCTTTGTGAATAGACTTTAAGCAAAAAAGAGCTTAGAATAGATTTTGTCATTTAAAATATATTATATTATGATATTTTTAAAGAGATAATTAAATAACTTCAAAAGAAAAGATAAGTCTATATGATGAGTATATAAATGGAAAATTTTTTTCATTAATAAGAATAAATAAATGAAATAAATGCAGTCAGGACTTCGCAAAATCGCATATTTATGATATAACAAAAGATATAGAATTGAAGAAAGGAGCTAAGAATCATGAGTTTAGAAATATGTTTATCGTTTGTTGTGACATTCGTATTAAGCTTAATTCTTGTTCCAATAGTAGGAAAGGTTTCAAAAAAACTTGGTATTATTGCCCATACAAATAAACGAACAATACATAAAGGCATTATCGCAAGAACTGGTGGTTATGCGATTTATATGAGTTTTTTAATTGGAACGATGATCTTCTTAAAAACAGATACACAGATTAATGCTATTTTAATAGGTGGTTTTATCATTTTCTTAACAGGATTTTATGATGATATTCATGATTTATCTCCGAAATTAAAAATGCTTGGTCAAGTCATTGCTGCGTTAGTCGTTATTATTTATGGTGATATTGTTTTAAAGGGATTCATGCTTCCATTCTTACCTGAATCAGTGTCTTATATACTAGCTATTATTATTACTATTTTATGGATCGTAGGTATTAGTAATGCTATTAATTTAATTGATGGATTAGATGGATTGTGTGCAGGTATATCTATTATTGTTCTGGTGACTATTTCATTGACTTCATTAACTTATGGACGTACAGATATTTCTTCTTTATCATTGCTTTTAGCTGGCGCAATAGGTGGCTTTTTAGTGTATAACTTTCATCCTGCATCTATCTTTTTGGGTGATTGTGGGGCATTGTTTATTGGTTTTATGATTGCAGTCATTTCATTACTTGGATTTGGTTATAAAAGCTCCTCTTTTTTTACATTAGGGGCACCGATTGTTGTTTTGATGGTTCCAATTATGGATACGTTTATTGCGATTATTCGTCGTAAAGTTCATCATAAAAGTTTTAGTGAAGCTGATCGTAATCATCTTCATCATAAATTGATGTTTTCTTTAGAACTTGGACAAACCAAGAGTGTTTTAATCTTATATGCTGTTACAGTATTATTCTCTTTATGTTCTTATCTTTATTTATTTGATAAGGTTGCAGCAACTATTTTATTTATTGCTTTGATGGTTTTATTTGAACTTTTTGTAGAAGCAACAAATATGATTGATCGTAAATATAAACCACTTTTAACGATTTTAAATATTTTTATTAAAAGTGAATATTTGCCTTCCATCAAAGATACAAAACCATACCAAAGAATTATTCAAAAAGCCAAGAAAAAATATGCTGTTATTTTGATTCTTGTTATAGGTATTGTATTCTCAATGGTTTTTGTTTTGAATAATGAGGAAAAAGTAGAACCTCAGACACCAGTGACTACTGAGTATATAGAGTCGCAAAATGAAACAAGTTTAATGAGTGATATATATAATCAATTAGTCACAGCTATTAATCGTGGTGATAAAACAGCAGAAAGGCAATTAGTGGCTGCTTATTTTGTGAGTGATTACTATACTTTATCGAATAAAGAGAATGGAGAAATAGGTGGTATTGATTATTTCTATGCTGAGAAAAAAGATGATTTTACAGCTTATGCTCGAAATGAATATTATAAAGAAATACAGACAGATATAAATCCACCTGAAGTTATCCGTTATGATATTTTATCTAATGTGGTTTCTTATAAAGCTTTGTCAGGATTGGAAGATTATAGTTATTACGATGTCAAAGTTCAAATGACTTTTAAAGAAATAAATCCTATTTTAGATACATTACAATATACAACAACGGTGACTTTAATTGAAAAAGATCAGAAGTTTAGTGTTGTTGCGATGGAGAATGATAATGGATAAATTTTTATGGGTAGGACTTGGTGGAGCCCTTGGCGCAATTTTAAGATATTCTATCAGCCTATTACCGTTGAAAAGTTCTTTTCCATTTTTAACTTTGATAACTAATGTCATTGGTGCTTTTGTTATTGGTATTGTTGTAGGATTATTTGAAAAGCATTATCTTTCTTCAAACATTAATTTATTTTTAAAGACAGGAGTCTGTGGAGGATTTACAACTTTTTCAACATTTTCATTGGAAACTTTAACACTATTAGAAAATGGTATGCCCTCTATAGCAATGATATATGCTTTTGTTAGTATTATTGGATGCGTGATTGGAGTATATCTAGGAAAAACAATTGTTGGAATAAGAGCTTTGTAAAAGGCTCTTTTTTTCTTTATTATCTTAAAATAAAGGTATATAATATGAACGTAAAAGTTTATGAATTTGTTGGTTGGAAATAGAAGTATTTCATGAAAATGGAAGCAGGTGAAAATCCTGAGCTGTCCCGCAGCCGTAATAGGGAGTCAAAGCGTAATGCCACTGGGGAACTGGGAAGGTGCTAAGACGATGAACTTCAGCCGGAATACATGCCAACATCTTGGAATACACTTTACGGAGTATAAAGTCGTTCTAGTATCAATTCTAGGGCAAGTATGCCTTATTTTTGTCTAGAGGGAAGAGGAGGACAAAATGAAGAAAATTTTTACAAGTTTATTGATTATGTTAATGATGGTCATTGGACAAATTTTTCCAGTATCAGCATTATCATATGATGAAAGTTTTGCATTAGCAAAAAATTATTTTGAAAGTGTGAGTTCAATTCAATCTATTGATGAAATCATTGCGAGTGAAGCACTTGGAGTAGATACGCATCAAAAAGCAATACCTGTGGAATTAATTGAAACAGATGCAGCATCTAAAGTTGCTAAAACAATTATTGCATTAACATTACATGGTGATGACCCAAGAAATTATAATGGTACAAATTATGTAGAATTATTAGAATCAGCAATTCGTGAAGATGGATCAGTTTATTTCGATAGTGAAAAGAATAGTTTTGGATCTAATAATCAAATTTATTGTGTCTATGCGTTATATATTGTTAATTCAACAAAATTAGAACTTGCTGCTGACTATTTGGCATCAATGATACAAGAAGATGGTGCCTTTACATATGCAGGAGGATATAAGGATCTAGATGTAACTGGGTGGGCAGTAGAAGCCTTGAGTCTTGTTAATAAAACAAAATATCAATCAACAATTGAAAAAGCAATATCTTTTATACAATCTTATCAAAAAGAAGATGCTTCATTTGATATGTATGGATATGGAGCAAATGTAAATACACAAGCTTGCGTATTAGCTGGACTATTAACATATGATAGTGAAGGTGTTAAAGCTGGTAAGTATAATCAAAACGATAGTAATCCATATGATGTGCTACTATCTTTCCAAAATACTGATGGTAGTTTCTGGTCAACATTTAATGGAGAAGGAAAATACGATTCATATGCTACAATGCAAGCAGCACAGACAGTTGGATATTATGTTAATGGTTCTGTTTATGAAAAAGCACGTCAAAAATATCTTGCTTTAGGTGAAGTTGTACAACCAGAAACAAAACCTGAAGAATCTATTACTGATTCACAAGATAAAAATGATGAAGAAGTTAATAAAGTGGAAACAAATGAAGTGAAAACAGAAACTGTTAAGGAAACATCAAAAAAAGCTGATGTAGTACAAACTGATGATATCTCTTGGTTAACAGGGTATGGTTTATTATTTTTAGGAAGTGGAATACTTTTATTGAAAGGAAGAAAGTATTTTGAATAAAACAAAGAAATATACGCTCATTTTTATTGTTGTATGTTTTCTGTTTATTGGTGGAGCAGGTATTTATAATGCCTGCTTTTCATCAAATCAGAAATCACCTGTTGTCAGTGAAAAAATAGAAAATAGTGATGAAAAAGAAGAGATAGATTCCAATCAACAAGAAATAACGAAACAAGAAGAAAAGGAAGAACAGGACTCTTCTCAAAAAGAAGAAAATAAAGCTACTCAAGATAAAATAGAATCTCAATCAACAACACAATCACAAACAACATCCAAACAAGAAACGACTACATCTAAACAAGAAACAACAACTTCAAAACAGGAGACAACATCGACTGATCAGACAGAAGAATTGTCTCAACAAGAAGAACAACAAAATGAAGTTGTAGAAGATGTGGCTTCTGTTAATGTATCTATTACTGGTGTTGATGGGGTTATAGCACAAGATTATGTAGAATATGAAGACAATATGAGTGCTTATGATGCATTAAAAATATTAGCTGATAATTATGAAATATCAGTCAAGACATCAGGAATTGGGCAGAGAGTTTATATTAAAGGGATTAATGGGTTGATGGAATTTGACTATGGAAGTCGTTCAGGATGGAAATATAAAGTCAATGGCTCTTATCCAAGTGTTGGAGCAGGAGGCTACGTTTTAAAAGATGGTGATCAGGTTGAATGGATCTATACAACGAATGGATAAAGTAAAAGAAATTAGTTTAATTGGCATTTTAGCAGCTGTTAATATTGCATCACGCATTGCATTACAGGCTTTGCCAAATATTAAACCTGTGACTTCTATTATTATTATATCAGTTATGGTTTTTGGATTGGCTTTTGGTATTAAGCTCACACTGGTGACAACACTGGTGTCTAATATGTATTTGGGTATGGGAATTTGGACTTTTTTTCAAATTCTAGCATGGATCGTCATATGTTTTTTAACACAATGTATTGTGGATATTTATAGACATAGAAATAAACAACCACCTCTTATTATCATGGCTATATTTTCTTTTTTGATGGGCTATGTTTTTGGTTTTATTGTGTCATTGGACCAATTTGTTGTAGGTGGGTTTCCGTTATTTATTGTTTATTATAGTGCTGGTTTATTATTTGATACTTTTCATGCAGTGGGAAATTTCTTTTTTTACATTATAGGAGCACCTCTTTTGTTGAAGGTGTTAAAACAAAAATAGAAAGTATTATAATCATTTTAAAAGGTGAAAATATGATGCTTTCTATTTTTATATCATGATAAGATTATATAGAAAATTGGTGTTATAATAGCAAAAATATTGAATTCATAAAAAGTATTGTATTTTTATATTGATTATGATAGTATTGTTATGCTAATGTATAAAAAGAAAAGGAGGTACGACAATGATTTTAAATATTTTATTGATTATCGTTTCAATTGCTCTTATTGTTGTATGCCTATTACAAAGTGGAAAATCTGATGGTGTGGTGAATGCTTTGACTGGTCAAAGTTCTAACCTATTTGCTCATCAAAAAGAAAGAGGAGCAGATTTGGTTTTAACACGTATTACTGTTGGACTTGCAATTGCATTTTTTGTTCTTGCAATCTTAATTAGAATGGGTTAATCATTAGGGCACTTTGATGTGTCCTCTTTTTATTAATTGGATAAACTAAAAGTGAGGTGAGAAAATTGAAAGAAGAAATATTAGAGTTATTATCTGATCAAACTTATACAAGAAGAAAAATTCAAGAATTAGCTGAACACTTTCATATGACAGAAACACAGGATTATGTTGCGTTTATCAAACTTATTAATGAAATGGAAGATGAAGGGCTTATTATAAGAAGTCGTATTAATGATTATTATTTGATTAATCAGCTTCAATATTATAAAGGTGTCTTAGAATTAAATAAACGTGGATTTGGTTTTGTAAAAGTTGATGAAGATAGAGAATTTTATATACATGATTCCAATATGAAGGATGCACTTCATAATGATACTGTTTTAATCGAAAAGATTAAATCTCATGGACAACGTGAAGAAGGACGTGTTGTGCGTGTTTTAAAGCGTGGAAAACTTCGTTATGTTGGGGAAGTGAAGCGTGGAAGAAAAGACTATATTGTCAAAACAGATGATCAGAAATTTGATAAGCCTATTATTGTTGATGCAGCACATATGCATGGCGCTATGCCAGGGCATAAGGTTGTGGTAGAAATTAAGACTTTTAAACCACAAATTAAAGGCGATATTATTAAAATTATTGGACATCGTAATGATCCTGGAATAGATATTTTATCTATTGTCCATTCGCATGATGTAGATATTGAATTTCCTAAGGAAGTCTACGAACAAATTGAAGGTATCTCAGATGAAATTGATCCAAGTGATATTGAAAATCGTGTGGATTTAAGAAATGAGTTGATTGTGACAATTGATGGTGATGATGCCAAGGATTTAGATGACGCCATTTCTTTAAAGAAATTGGATAATGGACATTATCACTTAGGAGTCCATATTGCAGATGTCTCTTATTATGTTACAGAAGGTTCACCTTTAGATAAGGAAGCCATTAAAAGAGGAACATCTATTTATTTGGTTGACCGTGTGATTCCAATGTTACCACATAAATTATCAAATGGAATATGTTCATTAAATCCAAATACAGATCGTTATACAATCAGTTGTATTATGGAAATTGATAAACATGGTGAAGTTGTTAATCATGATATTTTACCAACGGTGATTCATTCTTCTTATCGTATGACATATAATAATGTGAATAAGATTTTAGATGGTGATCAAAAATTACAGCAGGAATATGCACCAGCTGTGCCATTATTCTTTTTAATGCAGGAATTAGCGACATTATTAAGAAAAGTCAGAGATGAACGTGGTGCTATTGATTTTGATGTTGATGAAGCTAAGGTGCTTGTTGATCAAAAAGGAAAGCCAACTGATGTTGTTTTAAGAAAACGTGGTGCTTCTGATAAAATTATTGAAGAGTTTATGTTGAAAGCCAATGAAACAGTAGCGCAGCATTTTAAATGGTTGGATTTACCATTTATTTATCGTGTTCATGAACAGCCAAAGGTTAAGAAATTACAACAATTTGTGAATATTGTAAAACCATTAGGATATACGATTAAAGGATCTTTAGAACATGTTTATCCAAATGAATTAAATGCGATTATTCATGCATCTAAAGGAACTGATGAACATGTGATTGTGTCAACATTATTATTAAGATGTATGCAAAAAGCAAGATATGACGCTCAATGTTTAGGGCATTTTGGTTTAGCGGATGAATATTATACACACTTTACTTCACCAATACGTCGTTACCCTGATTTATTGGGACATCGTTTAATTAGAACATTCTTATTTAAACAGGATTATAAACAGACAGTCCATTTTGAAGAAGTGATTCCAGAATTAGCAGAACAATCTTCATATCGTGAAAAAGAAGCTGTTGATATTGAAAGAGAAGTAACAGATATGAAGATGGCTGAGTATATGTCTGAACATATTGGGGAAGAATTTGAAGGTATGATTTCTTCTATTACTTCTTTTGGTTTCTTTGTTGAACTGCCAAATACTATTGATGGTTTGGTACATATCACAGATTTAACAGATGATTATTATCACTATGATGAAAAACAAATGGTTCTCGTTGGTGAAAGAACAGGAAGAATCTTTAAATTATCTGATAAAGTGAAAGTTAGAGTTGTCGCTTGCGATAAAAAAGAAAGAACAATTGATTTTGAAGTTGTGGGAATGGAATCAAGAAAAAAGAAATCAAAAATTGTGAAAATAAATGATAGAAAAGTAAAGACAAAACGTACAAAAAAGGGTAAAATAAATAGGTCACATAGAAAGACAAGAAAACATAGATAGAAAGGATGTGATATGCATGAAAGTTGTCACTCAGAATAAAAAAGCATTTCATGACTACTTTATTTTAGATACTTATGAAGCTGGAATTGAATTAAAAGGGACAGAAATTAAATCAGTACGTCTTGGACATGTCAATTTAAAAGATGCTTTTATTCGTTTTAAGAACGATGAAGCTTTTATTGAAAACATGCATATCGCTCCTTATGAACAAGGAAATATTTTTAATCATGAACCACTTCGTAATAGAAAGTTATTACTTCATAAAAAGCAAATTAAAAAGCTACAAAGAGAAGTGAAAGAAAATGGTTTAACAGTAGTTCCTACAAAATTATATTTTAATACGTCTAAGTTAAAAGTAGAGATTGCTTTAGCAAGAGGTAAGAAATTATATGACAAACGTCAGGATCTGAAAGCTAAAGATGCAAAAAGAGATATGGAAAGAGCATTAAAAAATGCTTACTAATGGGGGCGTCTTGGATTCGACAGGGGTCAGTTTGAATGGAATGGCAGCCGTGGGCATACGTTAATTGCAAACAAAAAATATCTGGAAACAGACAACAATTATCTTTCGCTTGCTAGTCGACGTTAGACTTTAGCGAATATCAGCCTATAGCATACCTATGGCTATAGAACTGGTAACATATCTAATAGGTTAAGGGTATAAAGATTCTGGATTTATACCACGAAAATGTACAGAATCGCTAAGTGAAAGACTGCTTGTGGATCGTAGCTTAGTTAAATTCATTCGACAAGATAAGCTGTAGAAGTTTCATATGGGACGGCTTTTGGACAGGGGTTCGATTCCCCTCGCCTCCACCAAAT
>ERZ1643251.2571-NODE-2571-length-18258-cov-4.499973_pt1 | contig 18258 bp, 17 predicted proteins | sample MGYA00579261_ERZ1643251 | MGnify/ENA primary metagenome ERZ1643251 (study PRJEB29033, sample SAMEA4952267) | chicken gut metagenome | biome: Broiler Chicken; feature: Gastrointestinal Tract; material: Caecum | place: Ireland | collected 2018 | study: Broiler...
GCTATGCTGAAAGGGATTCCTCCCATATTGTCCCCGGAGTTTTTGAAAGTGCTCTGTGAAATGGGCCATGGGGACAGAATTGTAATTGGGGATGGAAATTTTCCGGCTCAATCCATGGGAAAGGATTCCATTGTACTCCGGTGCGATGGACATGGGGTTGCGGAGATTTTAGACGCGGTCCTGACAGTATTTCCCCTGGATACTTATGTTGAAAAGCCTGTACAGCTTATGGCTGTTATGGCTGGGGATCCGGTTGAAACTCCTATCTGGGACGCCTATAATGAAATATTGAAAAAGCACGACAGCAGAGGGGCTGGCGCGGTGGGGCATATAGAACGATTTGCCTTTTATGAGGAAGCCAGAAAGGCTTATGCCATCGTGGCCACATCGGAAGGCGCTCTTTACGCCAATATTATGCTGCAGAAGGGCGTGGTATAGCACACGGCGGTCAGGAAAGACAGGAGTAAAATAAAGAAGAAATACGGCGGCTTGCTGTAAAGCCGTCGTATTTGGCATTCGGAAAATAAGAATTTGCGATGCTTCGAAATGGAGGAAAAAATGGAGTATTATCTGGCGGTGGATATTGGAGCTTCCAGCGGAAGGCACATACTGGGGTTTGTGGAAAACGGTAAAATAAAGCTGGAGGAAGTATATCGGTTTGAAAATGGAATGGAAGAGGAAAAGGGACACCTTTGCTGGAACACGAAACGGCTGTTTGAGGAGATTAAAAATGGTCTGAAAAGATGCAAGGCTATGGGAAAGATTCCTGTAAGCATGGGAATTGATACCTGGGGCGTGGACTTTGTGCTGATAGACGGGGACGGCAGCGCTGTAAGCCAGGCGGTGGGCTATCGGGATCACCGTACGGATGGCGTCAGAGAAAAGGTGGATCGCCTGATCGGTCAAGAGGAGCTTTACAACAGAACCGGAATTCAATTTCAGCCTTACAATACCCTGAATCAGCTTTTGGCCCTGAAGGAGGAGGATCCGGAGCAGCTCAGAATGGCGGATGCTATGCTGATGACGCCCGATTACTTTAATTTCCTGCTGACAGGGATCAGGAAACAGGAATATACAATCGCTACCACCTCTCAGCTTGTGAATATGGAATCGGGAGAATGGGACTTTGAAGTGATAAAAAAGCTTGGTCTGCCGGAAAACATTTTCCTTCCCATAGAAAAACCCGGTACAGAGGTAGGGCCGCTGAAGGCGGAAATTCAACGGGAGGTGGGCTTTTCCTGCAAAGTGATTTTGACCGCTTCTCATGATACTGCATCGGCGGTTATGGCTGTTCCAAGTCTGGAGAAGGACACCTTATACATCAGCTCGGGCACATGGTCTCTCATGGGCTGCGAGAGCGAGAGGGGCAGCAGCAGTACGGAAAGCCGGGAAGCGGGCTTTACAAATGAGGGAGGCTATCAGGACAGGTATCGCTACCTGAAAAATATTATGGGACTGTGGATGATTCAGTCTGTGCGGAGGGAAATGGCTCCTCAGAAGTCTTTTGATGAGATCTGCCGCAGGGCATCTGAAGAAAAGATCGCTTCATTGGTGGACTGCAACGATGACCGCTTTTTAAGTCCCAAAAGCATGACTGAGGCTGTACAGGAATATTGCAGGGAGACGAGGCAGCAGGTGCCGGCTACCATTTCCGAGCTGGCATGTGTGATTTATAATAGTCTGGCCAGGTGCTATGGTGAAACAAAGGTGCAGATAGAGTCTCTTTTGAACCGGAAATTCCCACGGATTTACATTATCGGAGGAGGCTCAAATGCGGAATACTTAAATAAGCTGACGGCCAAATATGCCGGCTGTCAAGTCAGCGCAGGCCCTGCGGAGGCTACGGCTCTGGGAAATCTTTTGTGTCAAATGCTCAGAGAGGGATGCTTTCAGAATCTTTCTGAGGCGAGAAGGTGTGTGATCGACAGTTTTGAGGTAAAGATGTATGTACAAGATTCTGTTTGTGGATGATGAATCGCTGATCCGGGAAGGCATCAGCGAGAATATCAGGTGGCAGGAGTTGGGTTATGAGCTGGCGGGAGTATGTGAGAATGGAAGAGAGGCCAGGGAGTTTCTGCAAAAGCAGGACGTAGACGTGGTTCTGACGGATATCTGTATGCCCTTTATGGATGGAATTGCTCTGAGCAAATATATTCATGAGGAACACGCGGACACAAAGGTATTGATTTTAAGCGGCTATGACGAATTTGAATATGCGCAGAGCGCAATAAAATACGGTATAGAGGAATACCTGTTAAAGCCCATCACGTCCTTTGAGCTGGGAGACATCCTCACGAAGCTGAAAAAGAAACTGGATGAGGAAAAGGACCGTAGGACCAGACAGGAGGAGGTATACGCGGCATACAGAAGAGGACGGATGCTCCTGCGTTCGGACGCTCTGCTGCATACCATCATCGGAACAAAGACAGAAACAGAGTGTGAGAAGGAAAGAAGGGCTGCGGGGATAGAGATCGCCCAAAACTATTACCTGGTGGGCATTGCGGAGCTGAGCATCTATTCCGGCAGCCGCACGTTAAACGAAAAGTGCAGAAAAGAGAGTGCGCTGATGTCGTTTATCGTGTATAATTTGTGCCAGGAGATTGTAAAAAAGCACAGCGTGGGGGAAGTGTGCCAGGGAAAGGATAACCGGGTTTTTCTGCTGTTTGCCGCAGACGATCCCTGCAGGGAGGAAGATAAAATCCGGACTGCCTGCAGAGCAATCATAGAGCAGGTTAACAGAAGCATGGGGCTTGGAATATGTATTGCGCTTGGTTCCTGGGAAGAATCCCTGGGCAGCGTTTATAAATCTTATGAGAAGGCGGAGGATGCTCTTCTTGGGAAGTTCACGGCGGGAGACAATGTGGTGATGGACGGGAGAGGAAGTCTGTCTGCAGAAGCGGCATCCAGGGAGATACATAGAATTCGGGAGAACTGTATCCGGCATATGAAGGAATATAATGTGTTTGGGCTGCAGGAGGATTTTTCGCAGTTGGAGGAAGGACTGCGAAAAAGCGGATACCGCCGGGAGAAGGCGGTAGAAGAGTTACTTGCAGTGAAGCAAAGCATGGATAGGCTATTAAGAGCCATTCAGCCGGACAATCCTTCGTCCAAGGAGGCAGAAGGAAAAATCAAGGGGGCTGCGGGTCTCAAGGAAGCTATGGAGATTTTGTACGCACATGCCAGAGAACAAATGGAATGCCTGGAGAGAGAAACCGGAGGAAACAAAGCTTCCTGCGCGTACAGGGCCTATGAATACATTGAGCAGCATTATTCTGAAAGGGGACTGAGCCTGCAGGAAATCTGTACACACCTGGGGGTCAGCACAACAAGATTCAGCAGCGCCTTTAAGCAGACCTTCGGGGCTACCTTTATGGATGTGCTGATCGGCCTGCGCATGGAAAAGGCAAGAGAGCTTTTGGCCTCCACAGAGTTAAAGAATTATGAGATTGCCGAAAAGGTTGGGTTTAGCGATCCACATTATTTCAGCATCGCATTCAAAAAAATGACGGGAAAGACGCCCACTGAGTATGCCAGAGAATGGAGAAGCGAATGAAGGCAAACCCCTTTAAGACAATCAAGGCATCCCTTATGATATGTTTTTCGGCGCTGATTCTTCTGGCACTGATTATTTTTTATCAGATCTCGCTTCAGTATACGGAAAAGGCCGTGCTGGAAAATTCCATAGATTATTCAGTAAAGCTGGTAAATCAGGTAAACAGTGACATTGATTTTTATATCAATTATATGTTGAACATTTCCGCCATGATGATTCGGGATGATGATATTCAGGATTACCTGGCCGGGGGTGTGGATCTGGAGGAGACAGAGGATCGGGACAGGATATTGACCCAGTTCAGAACCATAATAGAAACCAGGGACGACATTGCCAATATTGCGGTGATTTCCAAGGAGGGAAAAGCTGTAATCAATCAGGGCAGCGATAGAATCAATCCCAATGTGGATCTTGAAAAGGTGGAGTGGTTTCAGGATGCTTTGAATGCACAGGGCTATCTGCTGTCGTCTTCCCATGTGCAGTATGTAATTGATAATAATTATAAATGGGTGGTTACGCTGAGTCATCCTGTTTATCTGGAGGGCAGAGAGGAGCCTGACGGCGTTTTTTTCATTGATCTGAATTACAGACTTTTGCGGGATCTTTGCGATAACAACAGCCTTGGACTGAACAGTTACGTATTTATCGTTGACGGCCAGGGAAGAATTATCTATCATCCCAAGCAGCAGCTGCTTTTGCGGAATCTGACTACGGAAAAAATCGACGAAGTGATGCAGTGGGGAGAGGGATACTTTATTGCGGGAGAAGGAAATGAGAGACAACTTTACACGATTTCCAAATCAGAGCAGACGGGCTGGAGCGTGGTGGGAGTTGTCTCTTTTTCCTCGCTGATGCCCCTGCAGAACGAGACGCAGCTGATGTATCTTCTGCTTGCGGGAGGGCTGATTCTTTTCGGGATTCTGTTTGCCATGCTGCTGACGGGAGCTATCACAAAGCCCATCAGAGAATTATGCGATGCCATGCGCCAGGTGGAGAGAGGAAATTTTGAGAAGGCAAGCATCCAAAATATCCCGGGAAATGAGATTGGAGTCCTTGGCAACTCCTTTAATATTATGATTTCCAGAATTCACCAGCTTATGGATGAGAATATTCGGGAGCAGCAGCAAAAGAGAAAAAGCGAGCTGAAAGCGCTCCGCAATCAGATCAATCCACATTTTTTGTATAATACGCTGGATTCTATAATTTGGATGGCTGAGGGAGGGAAAAACAAAGAGGTAGTAATGATGACCTCATCCCTGGCAAAGCTTCTGCGCCAGAGCATCAGTAACGAAGATGAAATGATTCCTCTCTGGAAGGAAATAGAGTATACAAAGAGCTATTTGACCATTCAGAAGATGCGGTATAAGGATAAGCTGGAATTTTCCATGGAAATAAGTCCGGAAATTATGGAAGAGAGGATTGTAAATCTGATTCTGCAGCCCATTGTGGAGAACGCCATTTACCACGGAATAAAGAATAAAGCCGGGAAGGGGATGATTCGTATTACAGGCCGCCTTCTGGAGGATGATATTCTCCTTGAGGTGGCTGACAACGGCGTGGGAATGAAAGAGGATGTGGTGCGTCATATTTTTGACATGTCAAGAGAGCATGAAAAGAAGAAAAACGGAGGGGTGGGCATCTATAATGTGCATCTGCGCATCAGACTTTACTATGGGGAAAAGTACGGCCTTACATTTTTCAGCCAAGAGGGCGAGGGCACCGTGGTAAAAATCAGACTGGCCAGATATGCTCAGGAGAAACCTGAAGGCAGGAGGTGGGAATATGAAACTTCCGGGACAAAATGAAAGCGTCAGAAGATTATTTCAGATAACGGTACTTCTGTTGGCGGCCTTTTTTCTTGCTTTTCTGTTCTATGCCCGGTATGCCAGGGAAAAGGAGGAACGGGGGCCGAAACGGATTATTTGTGTGCTTAAGGTTTTGGATGAAACCAACGATTTCTGGGAACAGCTTTTGGAGGGAGCTCAGATGGCGGCTTTGGAGTACGGTATAGAGCTGGAGGTAGTGGCGGCCTCTCAGGAGACTGCGATAGAAGAGCAGAATCAGCTGATATACTGGGCTATCGAGGAGAGGCCGGATGCAATTCTTCTGATGCCATCCAGTCAGGAAGATACGGCTCCGGCGGTGGAAAAAGTCAGAGAAAGCGGTATCCCCATAGTGCTTGTGGATTCCTCGGTGAACGGATCCGAGGGCCTTACGAGAGTGGCCACGGATAACGTGGAGGCAGGGAAAATCCAGGGAGAATTTATGAAGAAATTTCTCACTCAGGAATCTCAGATTGCCATTGTCAGCTATGTGAAGGGGGCGTCCACTGCCGCTGACAGAGAAAAGGGCCTCAGAGAAGGGCTGGGAGAATTTGAGGAAAATATTGTGGAGGTGGTATTCTGCGATTCAGATTACGACAAGGCATACCAGCTTGCGCAGGAGCTTCTGGAAAAATATCCTCAGATTGATATGATCGCCGGCTTAAATGAATATGCCGCCGTGGGAGCCGCAAGAGCCGTGGTGGATAAGGGATATGAAGACCGGGTGAATATGGTAGGTTTTGACAGCTCCATGGAGGAAATCAGGCTGTTGGAACGAGGCGTATTTGAGGGAATTGTCATCCAGAATCCTTATACCATGGGCTATATGGCGGTGGAGCAGGCGGACAGAATTCTAAAAGGGGCAGAGACGGAGGAATTTGTAAATTCCGGCTCCAAGCTGATCACAAAGGAAGAAATGTATTCGGAAGAAAATCAGAAAATATTGTTTATGTTTACAGAGGACTGAAAACCATATGTCCACATGTATAAAAGGTTAAAAACTTATGCCGGTAAGTTTTTAACCTTTTTTGGTAAGAAATTCTATTCAATGGATTCAGGGCAAAAATTATAATGAAATAAAAGAGAAAAGAGCTTTCAAAGAATGAAGGAAAGCGGAGGGTTTGAAAGTTCCTTTCAAAAATGGAATGACGTCCGCTGAAACGGGCAGGGAGGTATAAGGTTGAGTGAAGTTATATTGACCATGAAGGGAATCCACAAATCTTTTCCCGGCGTACATGCCTTGAACGGAGTGGACCTGGAAGTCAGAAAGGGCGAGGTTCTGGCGCTTATGGGGGAGAACGGCGCGGGAAAGTCAACGCTCATGAAGGTTCTTACAGGGATCTACCAAAAGGATGAAGGAGAAATAGTATACGAGGGAAAAAACGTGGAGTTTTTGAGTCCAAGGGAGGCTCAGGACGCAGGCATTACCATTGTCCACCAGGAGATCAATATGATGGGACAGCTGACAGTGGCGCAAAATATTTTTATAGGTCGTGAGTTCATGAATGGAAAAATCATAGATGATAAAAAGATGAACGAAGAGGCGGCCAGGCTGTTCCAAAGACTGAACATTGATATTGATCCCTCAGAGGTGATAGATAATCTCACAGTAGGAAAACAGCAGATGTGTGAGATTGCAAAGGCTATTTCCAGGGAGGTGAAGGTAATTATCTTCGATGAGCCCACGGCCGCGCTCACAGACACTGAAATTGAAGAGCTGTTTAAAATAATCCGGGATCTGAAAAAGAAGCAGCTGGGAATTGTTTATATTTCTCACCGTATGGATGAAATTAAGCAGATCACGGACAGAGTAACGGTTATGCGGGATGGGGAATATGTTGGGACGCTGATCACGGAGCAGTGCACCAAGGACGATATTATCAATATGATGGTAGGTCGGACAATTTTTGAAAGCCCTAAGGAGAAGAGCAACGTGAAGGACGGCGCGCCGGTGGTCCTGAAGGTGGAGCATCTAAATGCGGGAAAAATGGTGCAGGATGTGAGCTTTGAGCTTAGAAAGGGGGAAATTCTGGGATTGGCGGGACTTATGGGGGCGGGAAGAACAGAAACCGCCAGAGCCCTGTTCGGAGCGGATCCCATTGACAGCGGAGATATTTATGTAAATGGGAAAAAGGTGGAAATTCACTCCCCCAGGGATGCAGTAAAGGCAGGAATCGGCTATTTGTCAGAAGACCGGAAGCGATATGGTCTTGTGCTGGAGAAATCTGTATCCGACAATACATGTCTGGCTGCTCTGGAGAGACACCTAAAGGGGCTGTTTATCGACAGAAAGAAATGCGATGATAAGTCCAGAGAATACGTGGAAAAGCTGAAGACGAAAACGCCGGGCGTGGATACGCCCGTAGTCAGCCTTTCGGGAGGAAATCAGCAGAAGGTTGTCATTGCAAAATGGCTTACAAGAGACTGTGACATCCTGATTTTTGACGAACCCACCAGAGGAATCGACGTGGGAGCGAAAAGTGAAATCTACAATCTGATGAATGAGCTGGTGAGTCAGGGAAAATCCATTATAATGGTTTCCTCGGAGATGACGGAAATACTGAGAATGAGCGACCGGGTCATGGTGATGTGCGAAGGCCGCAAAACCGGTGAAATTCCCATAGAGGAGGCTACTCAGGAAAAAATTATGCACGCGGCGACTCTGCGTGATTAGAAAAGGGAGGAAAAAAAGTGGCTAATTCGGAAAAAAACAAAAAGAGCGCCGTTGCAGGAAATGGCTTGTTGAAAAAGGTGGGAACACAGAAGCTGATTGCGCTTTTGGCTCTGATTGCGCTCTATGTGGTTTTCGGCTTTATCAACAGATCCTTTTGGAGTTATTCTACCTTGATTAACATTTTTGAGGCGTCCTATTACATTGGATTGATGGCAATCGGCGTTACCTTCGCCATCACCTCGGATGGCATTGACCTGTCCATCGGAACGGTAATGATGTGTTCCTCACTGATGGCGGGGGCTCTGGTGACAAAATATAATGTTCCGGTGGTGATTGCGTTGGTTGTATGTATCCTGATCGGAACGCTTTTTGGTCTTGTAAACGGGGTGCTGGTGTCGTACATGAAGTTGCCGCCTTTCATCGCAACTCTGGGAACCATGATGCTTTCCAAGGGTGTGGGTTCCGTTTTTACAAGAGCCCAGAGCATTACCTGGCCCCAGGCGGGAACGGAAAACGGATGGTTTCGGAATATTTTTAAGATGAACATAAACGGCGTTATTATTCCTACAGGCTTTATCCTGCTCATAGTGATTGCGGTTCTGGCGGCGATACTTCTGAATAAGACCAGACCCGGACGGTACATTGTATCCCTGGGAAGCAATTATGAGGCGACCCGGCTTTCAGGAGTGGATGTTGCAAAATACAGGACTCTGGCTTATGTACTGAGCGGGATGCTGTCGGGAGTGGCAGGACTGGCATATGCAGCGATTTATTCCACAATCCTTCCGGGAGGAGGCGGAGGAATGGAGCTGGATGCCATTGCAGGAGTAGTCATCGGCGGAACGTCCATGAGCGGCGGCTTCGGAACAATCTCCGGTACGCTGATCGGCGTGTTTATCATGTCAGTGCTCAAGACCGGACTTCCCTTCATCGGGCTGCAGACCCATTATCAGCAGATAGCAACGGGAATCGTATTGGTATTTGCAGTGTTCATAGATGTTTGGAACCGTAATAAGAAAAAGAGGGTATAAGGAGATAATCCATATACAATAAATAATTTATCTCAAGGGAGGTACGCAATGAAGAAAAAACTTACTAGTATCTTGCTGGCAGCGGCAATGACCACCGCTGTGCTCACCGGATGCGGCGGCGAAACAGCGCAGACATCAGGAGAAACCACGCAGAGTTCCGCCCCGGCTGAAACGACTCAGGCTGCGGCAGAAGGCACTGAAGTGGCAGCTACTGAGGCGGCAGGAGAAACTGCAGACAACAGTGACATTGGGACAATTTATCTGGTATCCAAGGGATTCCAGCATCAGTTCTGGCAGGCGGTGTATCAGGGAGCAAATGAGGCCGCGGCGGAGTATGGTGTGGAAATAGATTTCCAGGGTCCCGACAACGAGTCTGCATATGCGCAGCAGGTACAGATGCTGAACAATGCCATCAATAACAACCCTAAGGTAATTGGTTTGGCTGCCCTGGACACGGAATCCTGTCTTGCGAGTATTGAGACGGCGCAGGCAAACGGCATTCCCATTGTAGGCTTTGACTCCGGTGTGCCCGGCGCTCCGGAAGGCGCAATCGTAGCAAACGCTTCCACCGACAATTATGCGGCAGGAGAGCTTGCGGGCGAGGAGACCTACGCTCTGATCAGCGATACCATTGCAAATGCTATGGACACTGTGAGAATCGGAGTGATGAGCCAGGATGCGACGGCTGAATCCATTGTAAACAGGGGAAGCGGCTTTATTGACAAAATTAAATCCCTGATAGAAGCGGATGGAAAAACCGTATCGGTGGAAGGACATGACCTGTGGGCAAATCCTGTGGATGGCGCCAATGTCATTATAGAAGTAGTAGTGCCTGCTTCCGTGGACGCATCTCTTTCCGCTATCGACGCGCAGAATCTTCTGAATAAGCAGGACACTATTTGTATTTATGCTTCCAACCAGTTTTCGGGCGAAGGACTTATCAATGGTGATGCAAATATCGGAAGACTGGGCAATGACGTTGTAGGCGTGGCCTTTGATTCCGGCGCGCAGATCAAGGCCGCAGTGCAGGAAGGCAAGCTTGCGGGAGCCGTTACCCAGGATCCTGTTCAGATTGGCTATAAGACCGTTGAGCTCTGCGTAAAGGCAGCCAGGGGAGAAGAGGTTTCCGATGTTGACACCGGATGCAAGTGGTATACGGCTGAAAACATGGAGGATCCCGATATTGCTCCGAATCTTTATGATTAATTTTATCTAAATACAAAATAGAATAGCAAATTTCAATCAGCTCTGAGCGGAAATTCCGGACATGGTAAGCCGTGTTTTGTGAAAAGCCCGCTCAGGGCTTTTTTGTCGAATTCTATCAGGAAAAAAAATCCTGTCTCACCGTTCTTTTGACAAATTCCATGGCTTATGAACCTTATAATAATTGTGAAAAGGGTGATACAAATGCGATGTGAGCTTTATGTTGACAGTCTGCTGCTGATCAATTTTGTAATGAATCTGTATCTTTTGATGCTGGTAAGCCGAAGCTCCCTGTGCACTGCCACGCCTGGGAGACTGCTTTTGGGAGCCCTGTTCGGCGCGGTATCCTATTTTCTGCCGTTTTTTCTGCCCGGCCCGCCCTGGCTGAAGTTGTTTTTGGGGGCGGCTGTGGGATGCGCAGGAATGATATGGATTACTTTTCGGGTAAGCAGTATGGGGGCTTTCTTCAAAATTCTGTGGAAGCTTGTCATCTACTCTTTTTTTATGGGCGGGATTTTGCTGTTTCTAATTCGTAGTATTCCCGCGCTCCGCCTTGGGCTGATGAATATTTTCGGCATTATGGGAATCGGAGGGGCAGGATTTCTTGCTTTGTCCCGCTTTTTCAGAGACAGAAGAAAAAGCGGCAGCATCTGCCGGGCTACACTTATCCGAAAGGGGGATCAAATGACGGTAGCGGCTTTGCTGGATTCTGGCAACAGCCTCGTAGAGCCGGTCAGCGGGAAACCTGTTTCCATTATAGAAAAAAATATTTTTAAGAGTCTGTGGAAGGAAGAACCGGCGGGATACAGAGCCATTCCCTATCACAGCATTGGAAAGAAAAGAGGGATTCTGCAGGGATATTTACTGCCGGAACTTCTCATAGAAGTGGAGGGCGAGGTGAAGGCCTGCAGGGATGTTTATGTAGCCGTCAGCGAGGAGCTTTGCGGAACGGATTCCTGTGAGGGGCAGGTGAGAATGATTCTGAATCCAAGGCTTCTTCAGGGGTGAAATATCAGGACAGGAGGATTTAATATGATACTAAAGGTAATGTTGCCGGGAAAATTGCAGTTTAAGATGATACGCAGAGAGAATATCCTGCTTCAGAAAAAGGGGGATATTCATTATATTGGGGGAGCGGAGGTGCTTCCTCCGCCTCTGGAATCGGAAAAAGAGAATCAGGTCATAAGCGATCTGGGAACGGAGTATGAGGATGAAGCGAAGGCTATTCTCATTGAGCATAATCTGCGTTTGGTGGTGTACATAGCAAAAAAATTCGACAATACAGGAGTGGGGGTGGAAGATCTGATTTCCATTGGCACCATTGGTCTGATTAAGTCTATCAATACCTTCAACCCGGAGAAAAACATAAAACTTGCAACTTATGCCTCCCGCTGTATTGAAAATGAAATTTTAATGTATTTGAGAAGGAATAATAAGACGAGGCTGGAGGTTTCCATAGATGAGCCCCTGAACGTGGACTGGGATGGAAATGAGTTGCTTTTATCAGATATTTTGGGGACGGATGAGGATGTGATCTACCGCAATATAGAAAATGAGGTGGAGCATAAGCTTCTGATGGGCGCGGTGAACAAACTGTCCGAAAGGGAAAAAACAATTATCCGTCTGCGGTTTGGCCTGGGAAGCAGAGAAGGGCAGGAAATGACACAGAAAGAGGTGGCGGGTCTTTTGGGGATTTCTCAGTCATACATTTCAAGGCTGGAAAAAAAGATTATGCGCCAGCTGAAAAAAGAAATAAGCATTCATTTGCAATAAGGCGGCAAATGGTATATACTGAGAAACAGGTTTTTACAGAAATAGGAAGGCGAAACAGAAAATGATTCTGCGGGAAGATATACTGTCAATGGAATACCTGAAAAAGGCGGAATACACGGGCTGCTGCCAGGGTATGCGCTACAGGCTTGAGCAGGCGTCGGATGAAAAAGGGGAAAAAAGGCTGAGGGTAACGGTCTGGCCGGAGCCCTTTAACTTTTTTAAGACGGAGGATGAGCTGAAAACCAGCGCTTTTTTTGACTTTTCCGAGGAGGGAGTAAAAAAGGCCGTGGACTGGATGAATATCAGATTGTCAGAGGACAAAGATAAATGGGACCGGGCTTTTGAAAACTGGAGCGGCAACCGACTGTGAGGGTTCCTCAAAAACACATACTCTTACGGAGAAAATTGCGATGATAGAATATATAATCAGAGATATGGTATCTGTTTTCCGCTATCTGCCTTACGGTCTGGTGGTGGGAATTCTGGTTGCCATTATTCTGGCTGCTGTAAACGACAGGAGAGTGCGCAGACTGAAAAAGCCCATTCCGGTGGCTGCGGTCACAAGCTTTTTCATGTATACCGCCATTATATTGTTTATCACCTTTCTGTCAAGGGAGAACGGCAGCAGAAGCGGGATAGACCTGCAGCTTTTTTCCACCTGGGGAATCAATGCCAGGAATAACGCATATGTGGTGGAAAATGTCCTTTTGTTTATTCCCTATGGATTTGTGTGCGCATGGGCGATTAAGGAGGCAAGAAAATTCAGCCGCTGTGTCCTTCTGGGTTTTTTTACCAGCATAGCCATAGAATGTCTGCAGCTTGTCACCGGCAGAGGATATTTTCAGATAGACGATATACTTACCAACGGCCTGGGGGCCATTCTCGGCTACATTCTTTTCCGGTGTGTGCTCAATGAAGAACGGACCGGAGCCCAGAGGGCGAAACTTGTCTATATTATACTGGCGGTTTTGACTATGCTGGCCATGGTTTTGGGCGTGTTTGCATTTTCCAGCGAAAGCTCCGCCGATTCCAATGAATTCAGCATGAGAGTGGCAGGATATGTGGTGGAGACCGTGAACCGTTGGCTGAACGTGGGATTGAGCGCGGAGCAGATCAAAACAGTGACGGTCTTCATGAATCCGCTGCTGAGAAAGCTGGCCCACGCATCGGAATATGCGGCTCTTGCAGTGGTATTCGCCTTCGGGTATCAGATGATGAAGCAAAAGCGCTCCAAGGTGGTAAATTTTTTCTATGCGGTAATTATGTGCGGTCTTATTGCCGTAATGGACGAGCTGCTGCAGAAGTATGTTTTTTTCAGAACGGGACGGGCTCTGGATATTGCCATTGACCTGTGCGGCGCCATAGCGGGAGGCTGCGTATACGTTTTCTTAAGTGAATTATTTGATTTTCTGGCCGGCTCAGAGGAATAGCCGGCCTTTTTTATTGCCGCTTTTCAGGCGCTGAGGTATGTGCGCATGGTACGCAGGGCGTTTTTTTCCAGCCTTGAAACCTGGGCCTGGGAAATGCCAATGGCATCCGCAACCTCCATCTGAGTCTTCCCCTCGAAAAAGCGAAGGGAAATAATTTCATACTCTCTGGGCCCCAGGCGCTTCATAGCCTCGCTTAAGGATAAATGCTCCACCCAGGTTTCTTCCTTATTTTTTTTGTCGCTGATCTGATCCATTACATACAGAGTGTCGCCGCCATCGGTAAAGACGGGCTCATAGAGACTCATGGGATTTTGAATGGCATCCATGGCATAGACAATGTCTTCCTTGGAAATGCCCACCTCGCTGGCAATTTCTTCCAGGGTGGGCTCCTTTAAATTTTTCCGGGTGAGGGCGTCCCTGGCATAGATGGCTTTGTACGCGGTATCCTTCAGGGAGCGGGATACCCGGATGCTGTTGTTGTCCCGAAGAAACCGCCGTATTTCTCCGATGATCATAGGCACGGCGTAAGTGGAAAATTTTACGTTCAGCGAGGAGTCGAAATTATCGATGGCTTTAATCAGGCCGATGCAACCGATCTGGAACAAATCGTCCACATTTTCATTACTGGATGAAAAGCGCTTAATCACGCTGAGAACCAGGCGAAGATTTCCCTCAATGTAAGTTTCTCTGGCCTTCAGATCGCCCTCTTCAATGCGTTTAAAAAGAGCCTCCTTTTCCGCTGTCTTTAAAAGCGGAAGCTTGGATGTATTTACCCCGCAGATTTCAACTTTACCTTGTGCCATTGTCGCTGCCTCCTTAAAATGATGTATTGCTAGTATTTACGAAGGGGCCTGCGCATATACATTAAAAAAACATAAGGGGAAGAGAAATGCTTTTTTCTGAGCTGAAATGCAAGGATGTGATCAACATGAGAGACTGCAAAAAGCTGGGAAGAGTGTGCGACCTGGAATTTGACGAGTGCAGTGGCTGCATCCGTAAAATCATGGTGCCGGGTTGCAATAAAATGCTCAGTTTTTTAAATTGTGAGCCTGATATTGTCATACCCTATAAGGACATCAGACAAATCGGTCCGGATATTATTTTGGTTGACATAAATTGTTAAACGAAATATAATGGAGTCAATAATACCAAAAGAGGGGGAATGCCCATGAAATGCCCGTTTTGTGGTCATGAAAACACCAGAGTAATTGATTCAAGACCTGCGGAGGACAATAATTCCATCCGCCGTAGAAGAGTATGCGACGAATGCGGAAAGCGGTTTACCACTTATGAAAAGGTAGAGACCATTCCCCTGATTATTATCAAGAAGGATAACAACAGAGAGAGCTATGACCGGTCTAAGATAGAAGCGGGAGTGCTCAGGGCCTGCCACAAGAGACCGGTCAGCGTTCAGGAGATTACCAGATTGGTGGACGAGGTGGAAAACGAGATTTTTAATATGGAGGAAAAGGAGATATCCAGCCAGACAGTGGGAGAGCTTGTGATGAATAGACTCAAGGAGCTTGACGCTGTGGCGTATGTGCGCTTTGCTTCCGTCTACAGGGAGTTTAAAGATATTAATACCTTTATGGAAGAGCTGAAAAATGTATTAAAGTGAAGCGTTTTCTTTCTCTGCCCTCCGCAGAAACAGGTAAAGACATCCCAGATACAGGACGCTCTGAACCAGCTGGCTTGCGAGCATTCCCCAAAGATACCCTGTGATTCCGAAGGTGGGTATGGCAAAGAATACAAAGGCGAGGCGCAGCAGCAGACAGATCACGTTCATGATAAAAATTCTGCCCGCCATTCCAAGGCCCTGTAGTATACTGGACAGGGTGGTATCAAGATACATAAAGGGACAAATAAAGCCAAGGGTGGCAATGAAATGTCCTGCAAGGGGGCTGTCAAACAGAAGAATGCCCACCTGCTTTCCGAACAGACTGAAGCCGCACATGCAAAGAAACCCCAGAATACAGCAATATTTTATGGTTTTTAAGGCGGACTGTTTTACGGCCCTTAAATCCCCCAAAGCATAGCTTTCTGAGATAAGAGGAAGCAGAAGCACGGCCACAGAATTGGTCAGGGCGTTGGGGAAAAAAATCAGAGGCATGGCCATGCCTGTTAGCATGCCGTAGACGCTTAGGGCTGTGGAGGTATCATAGCCGTAGGCTCTAAGCTTTGCCGGAATGGATACGGATTCCACGCTCTGCAGAAGATTCAGCACGATTCTGTTTGCAGTAAGGGGCAGAGCCATTCCCAGAATGCTTCCATAAATGGGAAGAAGCGGACCGCAGCCTGAGGCTGCTCGGCTTTTTAGACTGCAGCAGTAAATGGAGGCGATGGATACGATCATGGAGAAAAATTCTCCCGCAGCCAGACCGAGTACAGCTACATTGATGGTGGGAACCATTCCCCTGGAAAAGGCATAGGCCGAAATCGCATATACGCAGCCTACGCGTGTGAGCTGTTCCGTGAGCTGGGAAAAGGCAGGAAGGCCTGCTTTTTTTATGCCGTAAAAATAGCCGTTGACACAGGAGTGTACGGCTCCCAGGGGAACGGAAAAGGACAAAATCTTCAGCATGGAGGCGCATCTGGGTTCCAGAAGCAGGTGGACTGCAATGAAATCTGAGAAGAAAAAGATTACCGCGCAGCACAGAAGGGACAGGGGCAGGGAGATGCTCATGCCCACCAGCATGGGCCGGAGAGAAGGACTGCGCTCTTTAGCGGAGCGCTCTGCAACAAATTTTGAAATGGCCGTTTGATAGCCGGCGGCAGTCAGTGAAAAGGAGAGAGCAAGAACGGGGCTTAAGAGCTGATAAATTCCCATTCCCTCTTCTCCGAACAAACGGGAGAGATAAATGCGGTAAAAAAAACCGATTACCCGGCTGACCAGTCCGGTGAGGGTAAGAATGAGAGTGCCGATAATGAGAGGATGACGATTTTTCTGCTTCATATAAACCCTGAGGAAAACGTTTGCTTTTCCCTATTATATTCCGTCCCCGCTGTTGACAGAACATTTGCCCGATGCTATATTATTCCTGAATTTGGAGGAAACGGAGAAGTCTTATGATATATTTGGACAATGCGGCCACTACCAGGCTGGCGCCGGAGGTGCTGGAGGAGATGCTTCCGTATTTCTCGGAAAATTACGGGAATCCGGGCAGCGTCTGTTCCATGGGCACCGCCGCAAAACGGGCGGTGAACGGCGCAAGAGAAAGTATCGCGGATAGCATGGGGGCAGAAGCCGGGGAAATTTATTTTACGGCGGGAGGCACGGAGGCGGATAACTGGGCGCTGAAGGCGGCGGCCCTTGCACATAAAGGAGGGCATATCATTACCACAAGGATTGAACATCATGCTGTGCTGCGCACCTGCAGCTATCTGGAGGAAAAGGGGTTTGAGGTGACCTGGCTGGATGTGGATAGATATGGGATGGTGCGCATGGAGGAGCTGCAGGCCGCCGTTCGTCCGGACACCATTTTAATCAGCGTCATGTTTGCAAATAATGAAATTGGCACTCTGGAGCCCATTGCCGAGATCGGCGCTCTGGCTGGAAAGAGAGGTATTTTGTTCCACACGGATGCGGTGCAGGCATATGGACAGGTGCCGATTCGCGTAAGGGAGCTTGGGATTGATTTGATGAGCGTAAGCGCGCATAAGCTCAACGGGCCAAAAGGGGTGGGCTGTCTTTATGTCAGAAATGGTTTGAAGCTTGGCCCCTTTGTGCATGGAGGGGGGCAGGAGCGCAGCAGAAGAGCCGGAACGGAAAACGTGCCTGGAATTGTGGGCTTTGGAGCCGCTGCAAGACGCGCGGTGAGAAATATGGGAGCCAGGACCGCAAGGGAAACTGCGCTTCGGGATTACTTGCTGGAGAGGCTTTTAAAGGAGATACCGGACTGCCGTTTGAACGGACACCCAAGATTGCGGCTGCCGGGTAATGTGAATGTGTCTTTTTCCGGCATAGTGGGGGAATCCCTGCTGATTATGCTGGATATGAAGGGTATATGCGCCTCCTCGGGGGCGGCCTGTACCTCCGGCGCCCTTGAACCTTCCCATGTGCTGCTGGCCATAGGTCTTCAGGAAGAGGAGGCCAGGGGAGCTCTGCGTCTTACCTTATCCGAAGAGAATACAAAGCAGGAGTTGGATATTGCGGTGCAAGAGATCAAGCAATGTGTGTTGAGGCTTCGGGAAATGCATATCTAGAGCCGGGGAGTATGGGGAAGAGTTACAAAAAGAGAGTTAAAACCGCTGAATTGAGATCCGCCGCAGCGGGCGGACAGGCATATCAGTATAGAGAAGGGGAAGGACTGCAGAAGTATGGAAGAAAGAGGGAAAAGACATCAGATTTTCAGAAAAATCGGAAAGCGTCCCGGGGTTCATGGGAAGGAATTTCTGCTCTGCGCTTTTGCGGCGCTCTGCGTGCTTCTCCTGTTCAGCAAATCTTCCTGGCTCTATCCTTTCAATGACTGGCCGGATGTGAATATGTTTTTTACAATGGGCAAGGGGATGCTTCACGGAAAGGTTCCCTATGTGGATTTGGCGGAGCAGAAAGGACCTTATGTGTTTCTGGCGGGCGCTGTGGGCTATCTTCTTTCAAATACTGGCTTTTACGGGTACTTTTTGCTGGAGCTGCTCAGTTTCTCGTTCTTTCTGTTTTATGCGGCAAGGATCATCGCCCTGTATACGGATTTTCCTTCTATCTGGATTTTGCCTCTTTTGGGCGCGGGGATAGGATGTGCAAAAAGCTTTGTCCATGGAGGCAGCCTGGAGG